>Ga0222713_10000147_pt1 | contig 75046 bp, 64 predicted proteins | sample C33_649DmetaG_FD_165061 | JGI IMG/M metagenome (GOLD analysis project Ga0222713, IMG submission 165061) | Estuarine water microbial communities from San Francisco Bay, California, United States - C33_649D | ecosystem: Environmental > Aquatic > Marine > Unclassified | place: USA: California...
CGCTATCTACGTCGCAGGCTCAAAGCCTAAGGGTGGATACGGCTTTCTGACCTTCCCCCGATGATCAGTCGGGAACTATCACCCCAACATAGCGTGGTAGTCGAGATACAAGGGTGGATGTCGCTTTCACATCCACCACCAAGTTGCGCCACGCTCAATGGACGCGTGATCGGTGAAGCGCGATCCGCCCTACGGCTTCAATGCGGCCATCAAGGTGCCCAGATTGTGCTCGAACATCCCGAGATAGGTACTGGCCGGCCCCTCACTGGCCAGTGCATCCGAATACAGCGTGCCGCCGACCGTGGCGTCGGCCTCATGGCTATCTGCGGATCAGTCGCGGGGCCCGGATGTTCTCGACAACCACGGCCCGCACGCCTTCGCTGCGTATCTGCCAAATCAAGGCCGCCACTTCAGCTGCCGAAGGCTCGTCATGGGTGGACAACCCCTGCGGTGCGATGAATTCCAGCTGCCGGGCCTGCCCCAGATAACCGAATGCATCATGACTGGTGACCAGTTGCCGCTGCGGCGTCAGAGACGCACCGAGCCAGCACCGCTTGAAGCTGGACGGAAAATTAGCGGGCGGTACGTGGCTTCTTTTTCGCCAAGGCCAGGTGCGAAAACACCGCATGGAGATCGTCCGACGCGCTGTCTTCATCGAGGTTGAGCTTGCTGTCGATGTGATCCATGTGATGCATCATCAGGCGCACCGCCTTTTCGCTGTCGCGCGCGGCGATGGCGTCGATCAATTCATTGTGCTCATCAAACGAGCAATGCGAGCGGTTGCCGCTTTCATACTGGGCGATGATCAGCGAGGTCTGCGATACCAGGCTGCGCTGGAAGCTCACCAGCGGTGCGTTCTTGGCGGCCTCGGCCAGCTTTAGGTGAAACTCGCCGGACAGACGAATCCCAGCGCCGCGATCACCGCGTGCAAAGCAATCCTGCTCATCGGTCACCATCTGCCGCAGTTCGCTCAGCTGGTCGGCGCTGGCGTGCTGCACAGCCAGTTCGGTAATGGCGCGCTCGACCATGCGCCGGGCAAAGAAGATCTGCCGCGCTTCGTCAACGCTCGGGCTGGCAACCACCGCGCCGCGGTTCGGCCGCAGCAGCACTACACCTTCATGGGCAAGCCGTGACAGGGCACGGCGAATGATGGTGCGGCTTACACCGAAGATCTCGCCCAACGCCTCTTCGCTGAGCTTGGTGCCTGGCGCCAGTCGCTGTTCAAGGATTGCATCAAAGATATGGGCGTAAACGATGTCGTCCTGGGTCCCGGTTCGGGCCTTGCCGCTTCGTGTCGGCTTTTTCAAAGGCTGCAACTGTTCGTTCATGGTGACTCGCGTCGGAGGGGTCGGCAGGCTCGAACTTTACTGCCTTTCGTAACGCAGCTGGGAGACGCCAATACGAAAACAAGCAAATAAAGTGCATTTCATTGTGCACAATCTGTGCACCAAGAATATTTCTATAACTCAAGCAGCCGCGCTAATTCGCACGCTTTCGCCTGTTACATCGCAAGCTGAATCAGGGAATACGCTGAGGCTATGGAATTGCCTGTTGCATTTCTTGTATACAAAAGCATAATCGCGTCAAGCCTTTCTGACCTTTCGGTCAACTAACCGAATGAAAGCGCCCCACCATCACCTGCCCTCGAGAGCGCTGCTCTGGGTGATAGACAACAAGAACGATGAGGAACACCTTGTGGAAACCACCAAGCAGGAACAGCCGGCCCTCGGCCTGCAGCCAGAAAACCCCGGCTTGCTCGACCGATTTTTCAAACTCAGCGCTCACCGAACCACTATCAAGACAGAGATGCTCGCCGGCCTGACGACTTTCGTCACCATGGCCTACATCATCTTCGTCAATCCCAACATCATGGCCGACGCAGGTATCGACCACGGTGCAGCCTTTGTCGCGACCTGTATCGGTGCAGCGCTCGGCTGCCTGTTGATGGGACTGTATGCCAACTGGCCGGTGGGCCTGGCGCCCGGCATGGGCCTCAACGCGTTTTTCACTTATACCGTGGTGGGCGAGATGGGCTACAGCTGGGAGATCGCCCTCGGGGCGGTATTCCTTTCCGGCATCCTGTTCATGATCATGAGCCTCTCCCGTCTGCGCGAGTGGTTGCTTAACAGCATTCCGATGAGCCTGCGCTTCGCCATGGGTGCCGGGGTCGGGTTGTTTCTCGGGCTGATCGGCCTCAAGACCGCCGGCATCGTCGTCGACAGCCCCGCTACCCTGCTGACCATGGGCTCGTTCGGCGAACCCACCGCCCTGCTCGCCGCGGTGTGCTTCCTGATGATCGCTGTGCTCAGTCATCGCAACGTGTTCGGCGCGATCCTGCTGAGCATGCTGGCCGTCACCGGCATCGGCTGGGCGATGGGGCTGGTCGAATACAACGGGCTGGTCTCGATGCCGCCCAGCCTGGCCCCAACCTGGCTGGCCATGGATATCGCCGGTGCGTTGAATGTGACCATGGTCAGCGTGATCCTGGCGTTCCTGTTCGTGAACATGTTCGATACTGCCGGCACCCTGATGGGCGTTGCGCACCGTGCGCATCTGGTGGACGAGGATGGCAAGATCCAGAACCTCTCGCGCGCACTGAAAGCCGACAGCACCTCCAGCGTCGTGGGCGCCTTTGTTGGTTGCCCACCAGTGACCAGCTACGTGGAAAGCGCTTCGGGCGTTGCTGCGGGTGGACGCACTGGCCTTACGGCTGTCACCGTCGGCGCGCTGTTTCTGATCGCGATGTTCTTCGCGCCGCTGGCCGGCATGATCCCTGCCTACGCAACGGCTGGTGCGCTGATCTATGTGGCGATGCTGATGATGAGCGGCATGGCGCACATCGACTGGAAGGACCATACCGACACCATCCCGGCCATCGTCACCGTGGTGATGATGCCGCTGACCTTCTCCATCGCCAACGGCATCGCGCTGGGCTTTCTGACCTATGCGACGCTCAAGCTGCTGACAGGCCAGCGCGACAAGGTCTCGATCAGCCTGTATGTGTTGTGTGTAATCTTCATCGCCAAGTTCGCCTTCCTATAAGCCAGGCGAGCTCAGAGCCCCATCGCTTCGGCGGTGGGGCTTTTGCACGTTCTGTCCTGAGACAAACCTGCTGAGCGACGTTGTCGCCAGCCCCATGACCAGCGCGCCGCGGCCGTCTGCCGGCACGCAATACCTGCCATGCGCTATAGAGGAGCACAGAGATGAGTCTGGAAACCTGGTTGTTGTTCGCGAGTGCGGCGTTGGTGGTCATCCTGATCCCTGGCCCGTTATCGCTGCTGATGATCAGCAACAGCCTCAACTACGGACTGCGACGTTCCTGGCCGGCGTTTGTCGGCGGGGTCAGTGCATCGATCTGCCTGCTCAGCGCTTCGGCACTGGGGCTAGGCGCACTGCTGCTGGCATCGGAGCAAGTGTTCAGTGTGTTGAAGATCGTCGGCGCGCTCTATCTGTTCTACCTCGCCTGGCAGAGCTGGCAGGAATCACGCCGTCCCGCCAGCGGGACCAGCATGACAACCAGCGAGGTGAGTCCACGCTTTCGCCAGTTGTTCTGGCGCGCCTTCGGGCTGGGCGCCAGCAACCCCAAGGACATCCTCTTCTTTGCCGCCTTCCTGCCGCAGTTTCTCAGTGCTGATCGGCCGTTCATGCCGCAGTTGCTGGTGATGATCCTGACCTGGGCGGTTCTGGATCTCTGTTGCAAGCTGGCCTACGGATTGGGGGCGCATGGGGCGGCGCGCTACCTGCGCACAGGCAAGGGGCAGGTTTGGTTCAACCGCGCCAGCGCTGCGCTGTTTGGGGGCGCAGGGGCGGTTTCGTTGGTGAGTCGGTGAGGACGCTGAGTCCATACACGCGAGCACCTGCGCCATGAATCGGTGCCGACAAGCGCTTGTCGCGCTGGCTGAAGTTCAGCGCCGTCCACACCGCTGCCAGGCGCCCACGGAATACCGTAGGGTGGGCTTCAGCCCACCGGCGGCGAAGTGCGTTCTTTCGGTGAGCTAACGCCCACCCTACGGAGCTCTGCGGGCATGCTGCGCGTACCCACCATGCACCTGCCTCAATAAAAAAACCCGCCATCGCTGGCGGGTCGGGGACTCAGGGGAGTCAAGGTTTCACGCATGGGAGAAGTACCGCCGCGTCGCTGCAAACGCGGCAGGTGCCATCAGCTACCTCTATAAGTCGAGTAGCTATACGGCGAAAGCAGCAGCGGTACGTGGTAGTGATCCTGCTCGGCGCTGATGCCGAAGCGCAGCACCACCACGTCCAGAAAGGCGGGCTCAGGCAGCGCAACGCCGCGCCCGCGGTAGTAGTCGCCGGCTGCGAACTGCAACTGGTACACGCCAGAACGATAGTCGTCACCCTCCAGCAGAGGTGAGTCGCAACGGCCATCGCTATTGGTCTGACTCGTCGTAACCAGCTCGAGGCGTTCGCCTTCGACACGATAGAGTTCGATGCGGATGTCGCTGCCTGGGCAACCGTGGGCAGCATCCAGTACATGAGTAGTCAAACGTCCCATAGATTCCAGCACCAGCGATCAATCGCCAATGCCCGCCTCCTCTTAGTGATGAATGGTGGAGATGGATCGAGCATAGCATCCCGCCGAAAAAAACAAAGACAGTTTTTGATAAAATTGTACACAGTTTATAAATCACCATTTTGGCCCGCTTCCTGCTGGTTAGTATTGGCTGGAAGCGGCTGGCTCGCAGGCCGGCGAGACAAACCATGGGAGAAGAGGCGCTGCTCGCAGATCATGGCGAGTAGATTTTCAGGTTTTTGATTTACAAACCGCAAAACATTTTGTATACAATTGAGCCATAATGGTCGCTGGTACTTCACAGCAGCGACCCGCGGATCAGACAAGGAATAACAACAGTGAGCGCAGACTACCCTCGCGATCTCATCGGCTATGCCGAGAACCCACCCCATCCGCAATGGCCAGGCAAAGCCCGTATCGCCCTGTCCTTCGTACTCAACTACGAGGAAGGCGGAGAGCGTTGCGTACTGCATGGCGACAAGGAATCCGAAGCCTTCCTGTCCGAGATGGTGTCAGCCCAGCCCTTGCAGGGCGTGCGCAACATGAGCATGGAATCGCTCTACGAATACGGTAGCCGTGCCGGCGTGTGGCGGCTGCTCAAGCTGTTCCGCAAGCACGATATTCCGTTGACGATCTTCGCGGTGGCGATGGCTGCGCAACGTCACCCCGACGTGATCAAAGCCATGGTTGCCGATGGCCACGAGATCTGCAGCCATGGCTATCGCTGGATCGACTATCAGTACATGGACGAGGCGCAAGAGCGTGAGCACATGCTCGAGGCCATCCGCATCCTCACCGACATCACCGGTGAGCGTCCGCTGGGCTGGTACACCGGCCGCACCGGGCCGAACACCCGCCGCCTGGTACGCGAGGAAGGCGGCTTCCTCTATGACTCCGACACTTACGACGACGACCTGCCCTACTGGGACCCTGAATCGACGCCAGACAAACCGCACCTGGTGATCCCCTACACGTTGGACACCAACGACATGCGCTTCACTCAGGCGCAGGGTTTCAACAAGGGTGACGACTTCTTCGAATACCTGAAGGACGCCTTCGACGTGCTCTACGCCGAAGGCTGTGAGGGCGCGCCGAAGATGCTGTCCATTGGCATGCATTGCCGTCTGCTGGGCCGGCCTGCCCGCATGGCCGCGCTGCAGCGCTTCATCGAGTACGCCAAGGGTCACGAGCAGGTGTGGTTTGCCCGCCGTGTCGACATCGCCCGCCACTGGCACTCGACTCATCCGCTTATTCAGGAACGCAGCTAATGACCCCGTTCAAGACCATCAAGCCGTCCACACTCGACCGCGACACCTTTATCTCGACCTTCGCTGATGTCTACGAGCATTCGCCCTGGGTAGCCGACACTGTTTATCAGGCAGGCGTGGACGAGACGCTGGACAACATCGAAGTGATGCACGAGCGGATGTCCCAGGCCATGTTGTCGGCCCATCCCGACACCCAATTGGCGCTGATCAACGCTCACCCGGACCTTGCCGGCAAGGCTGCCGTGCGCGGTGAGCTGACCGCCTCAAGCACCGCCGAGCAGGCCGGCGCCGGCATTCATGAATGCACCCCGGAAGAGTTTGCCCGCTTTACCGAACTGAACGATGCCTATAAAGCGAAGTTCGGCTTCATCTTCATCATGGCCGTCAAAGGCAGTAACCGGCACCAGATCCTGGCGGCGTTCGAAGAGCGCATGCACAACTCGCAGGATCAGGAATTTGCCCGCGCCCTGGCTGAGATCAACAAAATCGCCCTGTTCCGTCTGCAGGCGATGTAAGCAAGCACCATCAGACGACACGAAGAGAAGAACAACGTATGAAGAGCTACGCCGTACCTTTCGAAAAATACGTCAACCTGGCCGACGCCCGCCTGGGCACCAAGGCTATCTCCGTCACAGACGACTGGTTCGCCGACGTCAATCGGCTGTTCCAGCCGACGCCGGCCGTATGGAAGGAGGGCGTTTTCGATGACAACGGCAAGTGGATGGACGGCTGGGAGTCGCGCCGCAAGCGCTTCGAAGGCTTCGACCAGGCGGTCATTCGCCTCGGCGTGCCCGGCTCGATCAAGGGCGTCGACATCGACACCAGCTTCTTCACCGGCAACTTCCCGCCGTCCGCTTCGCTGGAAGCCTGCTTCCTCGCTGAAGGCGACCCGGACGACAACACCGTGTGGACTGAAATTCTTCCCGCGGTAGAGCTGCAGGGCAACAGCCACCACTACCACGAGATCGGGTTCGACAAGCCGGTCAGCCACCTGCGCTTCAACATCTACCCGGACGGCGGCGTTGCCCGTCTGCGCGTGCACGGCATTCCGTACCGCGACTGGAACAGCGTTGGCGATAACGAGCAGCTCGACCTGGCCTCGGCGCTCAACGGCGGCCGCGCGCTGGCCTGTTCCGACGAGCATTTCGGGCGCATGAGCAACATCCTCAACCCGGGTCGTGGCATCAACATGGGTGACGGCTGGGAAACCGCACGTCGCCGCACGCCGGGCAACGACTGGGTCATCGTCGCGCTGGGCGCTCCCGGCGAAATCGAGCGCATCGTCGTCGACACCCTGCATTTCAAGGGTAACTACCCGGACAGCTGCAGCATTCAGGCGGCCTACGTCAAAGGCGGCACAGACAGCCAGATCGAAACCCAGAGCCTTTTCTGGCGCGAACTGCTACCGAGCCAGAAGCTGGAAATGCATGCCGAACACGAGTTCAGCGAACAGATTGCCAAGCTTGGCCCGATTACCCACGTGCGTTTGAACATTTTCCCGGACGGTGGTGTAAGCCGGCTGCGGTTGTTTGGCAAGGCGGTGAAGTAAGCCGACAACGCCAATGGCGTAGCAATCGGCCATTGGCGGGCTGGACGGCGTTTCGCTCCAGCCCGTCTGGGACGAAGACCGGCCGCTACAGCGGTGGGCTGAAGCCCACCCTACGGCTGGATTCGTAGGTTCTGTAGGGTGGGCTTCAGCCCACCGAAACCTGCCCCCAAGACGGTGGCTTACAAATCAGCAAACATATACGGGCACAGCATGCGCACACTCAAGATCGAACCGTTGACCAAGGAAGCCTTCGCCCCGTTCGGTGATGTGATCGAAACCGAAGGCAGCGACTATTTCATGATCAACAACGGTTCCACTCGCCGCTATCACAAGCTGGCGACGGTCGAGACCGCGCAGCCGGACGATCAGGCCATCATCAGCATCTTCGCCGCCGACGCGCTGGACATGCCGCTGATCATTCGCATGCTCGAACGACATCCGCAGGGCAGCCAGGCTTTCATTCCGCTGCTCGGCAATCCCTTTCTGGTCGTGGTCGCGCCACTTGGCGATGCACCTGTACCGGGTAACGTCCGCGCCTTCCGCAGCAACGGCAGGCAGGGCGTCAATTACCACCGCGGCGTCTGGCACCACCCGGTGCTGACGATCGAAAAGCGGGATGAATTCCTGGTGGTCGATCGCAGCGGTTCTGGCAACAACTGCGACGAGCATTTTTTCACCGAGGAAGAGCAGCTTCTCCTCGACCCCCACCGGGACTCCGAGCAAGCGATCGATTGATTACCGAAGGGCCATTACCGGAACGGCTGGCAAACACAACCGATACCGGCAACGTGCTTCGGAACAAGCGGGACACTTGCGACGAGTCGAATAAGAAGAAGCAGCGGTTGGCGTGCCAGCCGTGCAAGAGGTAATTATCGTGGAAGCACATCTGACCGAATGGCTGAACCTTACTGTTCGCTGGATTCACATGATCGTCGGCATCGCCTGGATCGGTGCGTCGTTCTACTTCGTCTGGCTGGAGAATAACCTTAACCGCGCCAACCCCCGCGATGGCCTATCGGGTGATCTCTGGGCGATTCACGGCGGCGGTATCTACCACCTGGAAAAATACAAGCTGGCTCCGCCACAAATGCCGGAGAACCTGCACTGGTTCAAGTGGGAGGCCTACACCACCTGGCTGTCGGGCGTGACCCTGCTGATGGTGGTCTACTACCTCAACCCGTCGCTTTACCTGATCGCACCTGGCAGTGATCTGGCGCCAGCGATGGCCATTGCCATCGGCTTCGGTTCGTTGATCGTCGGCTGGTTTGTCTATGACCTGCTCTGCGACTCGCCGCTAGGCAAGAAGCCCGCACTGCTAGGCCTGATCCTGTTCGTCCTGGTGATCTTCGCCGCCTGGGCTTATTCGCAAGTATTCAGCGGTCGCGCGGCCTACATCCACACCGGCGCGCTGATCGGCACCATCATGGTTGGCAACGTGTTCCGCATTATCATGCCGGCACAGCGCGCGCTGGTTGCGGCCATCGAACAGAACCGCACGCCGGATCCGTTGCTGCCAGCCAAGGGCCTGCTGCGTTCGCGCCACAACAACTATTTCACCCTGCCTGTGCTGTTCATCATGATCAGCAACCACTTCCCGAGCACCTATGGCAGCCAGTACAACTGGCTGATCCTCGCCGGGATTTCGGTACTCGCGGTAATGGTTCGCCACTACTTCAACACCCGTCATGACAGCAACCGCTTCGCCTGGACGCTGCCGGCTGCGGCAGTCGGCATGATCTGCCTGGCATTCGTCACCGCGCCCAACCGTCAGGGTGGTGTTCCCAACGCCGTGCCGACCAGCCCGCGCGAGCAGAGCATTGAGGCGCAACAGGCCGCTGCAGCAGCGCCGGCCGAGCAAGCCGGCAACAGCCAGTTCGCCGAAGTCCATCGCATCATCAACGAGCGCTGCACCGTTTGCCACGCCGCTCAGCCGAGCAGCCCGCTCTTCAGCGCAGCGCCTGCAGGGGTGATGTTCGATACACCTGAGCAGATCCGCCAGCAGGCCGCGAAGATCCACGCCCAGGCCGTCGCGAGCCAGATTATGCCGCTGGGCAACATGACCAACATGACTCAGGAGGAGCGCGACCTGCTCGGCGCCTGGATCGACAAGGGCGCACCGATCGACTGATCAGCGCCCACCAGCCGCGCTCCCGGGCGCGGCTTTTTTTCACCTGTTCGACGCTCAAGCCTCGCAGCACGAGGCGAGGCCTCAGCTCAACCCGAGATCAAACCCAGCGGACGGCGACAGCCGATCCCGAGCACCCTATACCCGGCCCCGCACGTTCAGCGGGGTCACCGCGACCATCCAATAACAAAAGCGTCCGAGGTGTATTGCATGAACGATGTGACCGAGCGGGAAACCGCGCCAGCGGAGAAGCGACTGCCCTTGCTGCAGATGCTGCTGGTGAGCTTTCAGCACGTGCTGCTGATGTACGGCGGCGCGGTGGCCGTCCCGCTGATCGTGGGCCAGGCGGCCGGACTGTCTCGTGAGGAAATCGCCTTCCTGATTAACGCCGACTTGCTGGTGGCGGGTATCGCCACGCTCGTGCAGTCGATGGGCATCGGGCCGGTGGGCATCCGCATGCCGGTGATGATGGGCGCCAGCTTCGCCGCGGTCAGCAGCATGGTGGTGATGGCAGGCATGCCCGGCGTGGGCATGACCGGGATTTTCGGCGCGACCATCGCTGCCGGTTTCTTCGGCCTGTTGATTGCGCCTTTCGTGTGCAAGATCGTGCGGCTGTTTCCACCGCTGGTGACCGGCACCGTGATCACTGCGATCGGGCTTTCGCTGTTTCCAGTCGCGGTCAACTGGGCGGGCGGCGGCAGCGGCACCGGCCAGTTCGGCGCCCTGCCCTATCTCGGCGTGGCGGCAGCCGTACTCGCGGTAATTCTGCTGATCAACCAGTTCATGCGCGGCTTTTGGGTCAACGTGTCGGTGTTGGTTGGCATGGCGCTGGGCTATGTGCTGGCTGGCAGCCTGGGCATGGTGGACTTGTCCGGTATCAGTGCTGCGCCGGCCTTCCAGGTCGTCACGCCAAACCACTTCGGGGCGCCGCAGTTCCTGCTCGCACCGATCCTGTCGATGTGCCTCGTGGTGGTGATCATCTTTGTCGAATCAGCCGGCATGTTTCTCGCGCTGGGCAAGATCACCGGGCAGGACGTCGACCCGAAGCAACTTCGCCGCGGCCTGCTGTGTGACGCCGGCGCGACCTTTCTGGCCGGCTTCATGAACACTTTCACCCACTCTTCGTTCGCTCAGAACATCGGCCTGGTTCAGATGACAGGCGTGCGCAGCCGCTACGTCACTGCCATTGCCGGCCTGTTCCTGATCAGCCTGAGTTTGTTGCCCAAAGCTGCATTCATGGTCGCCTCGATTCCCGCCGCCGTGCTCGGCGGTGCAGGGATCGCCATGTTTGGCATGGTTGCGGCCACCGGCATCAAGATCTTGCAGGAAGCCGACATCGGCGACCGTCGCAATCAACTACTGGTCGCGGTGAGCATTGGCCTGGGCATGGTCCCGGTGGTGCGTCCGGAGTTCTTCGCGCACCTGCCGCACTGGATGGAGCCGATCACCCACAGCGGCATCGCCGTAGCCACCATAAGCGCGGTAACGCTCAACCTGCTGTTCAATGTGCTGGGCGGAGCCGAGCGCCAGGCATTGACCGGCGCCGCGCACCACTGACGGCAGCGCGCCAAGAAAAAAACAGGCCCGCCATGTGCGGGCTTTGTTTTTTTTCTGCCTTGTTTTTCTCACTCGACACCCGAGACTCGACAAGCGTTATACCCCCGTTAAAATGCCCCGCCGCCACCCCGCCCGCGCTAACCGAGAAGGACTGATCGATGATCGAAGCAACCTGGATCGCCTTCGCGTTCATCTTGGGCCTAGCGGCACGTTCGGTCGGATTACCCCCATTGATCGGCTACCTGGGCGCGGGCTTTGCCCTGGCCGCGTTCGGCGGGCATTTCGGCGTCGGCCCGACCGACAGCGTGATTCTCGAACATCTGGCGCACCTGGGTGTGTTGCTGCTGCTGTTCACCGTCGGGCTCAAGCTCAAACTGAGCAATCTGGTACGGCGCGAGGTGATCGGCGGCAGCTTGCTGCATTTCGGCATTTCCAGCCTGGTGGTGTTACCGGCGATCCTGGTTTTTCTCGATACCAGCTGGCGCGAGAGTGTGCTGCTGGCGGTCGCATTGTCGTTTTCCAGTACCGTGCTGGCAGCCAAGGTACTGGAAGGCAAACGCGAGCTGCGCGCCTTTCACGGCCGAGTCGCCATTGGCGTACTGATCATTCAGGACCTGATCGCACTGGTGGTGATGAGCATCGCCAGTGGCAAGGTTCCTTCGGCTTGGGCGCTGCTGGTGTTCGGCCTTCCGTTACTGCGCCCGTTGCTGTTCCGCCTGCTCGATCACAGTGGCCACGAGGAGCTGATGGTGCTGCTGGGGTTGATGCTGGCGCTGGTCGCAGGCGGTCTCGGATTTGAATATGTGGGCCTCAGTTCAGAACTGGGCGCGCTGGCCTTTGGTGCAATGCTGGCCAAGCACAAGCGCGCCACCGAGCTTTCCAATTCACTGTGGGCCATCAAGGAAGTCTTTCTGGTCGGCTTTTTTCTGCAGATTGGCATCGGTGGATTGCCGGGCATGGAGGCCATGCTCTTTGCCGGCGCGGCGGCGTTGCTACTGCCGTTGAAAGGCGCACTGTTCTTCTTCCTGTTCCTGCTGTTTCGCCTGCGCGCGCGCAGTGCCTTTCTCAGCGCCTCGAGCCTGACCAACTACAGCGAATTCGGCCTGATCGTTGCCAGTGTGGTGCTCCCGCAATGGCTCACCCCGCTGGCCATCACCGTGGCCCTGTCGTTCGTCATTTCAGCTCAGCTCAACCGTATCTCCCACCCGCTCTACGACCGCTTTGCCAGACGCCTGATCCCTCTGGAGCGCAACACACGCCACCCTGACGAGCAACCGGTGTCGCTGGGTGATGCACAGATCCTGATCATGGGTATGGGCCGAACCGGACGTGCCGCCTACGATCACCTGCAGAATCAGGGCTGGCGATTGATCAGCCTCGATTCGGACCCGGTAACCGTAGAAAAGAGCAGCGAGAAAGGCCGCCACGTACTGTTCGCTGACGCCGAAGACCAGATGTTCTGGGAGAGCCTGGAGATGAACAAGGTCGAGGCGGTGATCCTGGCGATGAACGATGCCGAAGCCAAGATCATCTCCACGCGCAAACTGCGCGGCAAAGGGTTCGAAGGGCTGATCGTCTCCCACGCGATGTACGAAGACATTGCCCAGCAGATTGAGGAGGCCGGCGCGGATCGCACCTACCTGACCATGAGCGAAGCCGGCGCCGGCCTGGCCGAAAACGTCTCCCGCGAATTGCAAGCCAACCGCTGACCGGTAACCGCTGCAGCGCCATGCCTGGCGGGCTCCCGAGGCTCGCCAGTCGTAATTGTGCACAATTTTCAAATTTCTTGTTTCAACAACTGTTCACAGGTTGTTATAGTCGAGTCCAACCTGACCGATCGAACAGCTTTTCGACGATCAGGTAACGAGGTCCGTGCAGCCTCGAAAGCCCATGACCGAACAATAACGAATGGCAGGCTTGACTCATGACCGCAACCGAATCCAGGAGCGGTGACGCTCCCAATCAGGACCTGATCTATCAGCTCGAAGATCGTCCAGGTCCGCTCCCCGCTACCTTCGCCGCGATACAGCACGTGCTCGCCAGCTTCGTCGGCGTCATCACTCCAACCCTGATCATCGGCAGCGTGCTCGGCCTGGGCAATTATGTGCCCTACCTCGTCAGCATGGCGCTGTTCGTCTCCGGCATCGGCACCTTCATCCAGGCCAAGCGCATTGGCCCAATCGGCGCCGGCATGCTCTGCCTCCAGGGCACCAGCTTCGGCTTTCTCAGCGTGATTCTTGCGGCGGGCTTCATCGTCAAGAACCGCGGCGGAACGCCGGAAGACATCCTAGCCACGCTGTTTGGCGTGAGCTTCTGCGCGGCCTTCGTGGAAATCGCTGTCAGTCGATGCATCGACAAGCTGCGCCGAATCATTACGCCCGTGGTTACCGGCACCATCATCAGTCTGATGGGCCTGTCGCTTATCAAGGTCTCGATGACCGACATCGCTGGCGGTTACGGCGCTGAAAACCCGGGCGCCTTGCAGAATCTGGCACTGGCCGGACTGGTGCTGGGCACCATCATCGTACTCAACCGCTTCGGCATTCCTCTGCTGCGCTTGTCAGCCGTGATCGTCGCGCTGGTGGTCGGCTACGTGGCCGCCTGGATGATGGGCATGGTGGATTTTTCCAGCCTCGCCGCCTTGCCGGCCGTCAGCGTGCCGCAGCCATTCAAGTTCGGCTTCGCCTTCGACTGGATGGCCTTCATCCCAATCGCGGTGATCTTTCTGATCACACCACTGGAAACCGCTGGCGACCTGACTGCCAATTCGATGATCTCGCGCCAGCCGGTCAAGGGCCCGCTGTACATGAAGCGGATCAAGGGCGGCATTCTTGGCGATGGCTGCAGCTCACTGCTGGCGGCCACCTTCAACAGCCTGCCCATGACCACCTTCAGCCAGAACAATGGCGTGATCCAGCTGACCGGCGTCGCCAGTCGTCACGTCGGGCTCTACATCGCTGGCATCCTGATCCTGCTGGCGCTGTTCCCGGTAGTCGGTGGCGTGTTGCAACTAATGCCCAAGCCGGTGCTTGGCGGCGCTACGCTGATCATGTTCGGCACGGTCGCCATCGCCGGGATCAAAATCCTCGCCGAAGCGGGCCTCAACCGTCGCAACATGCTTATCGTGGCGATCTCGCTGGGCCTGGGACTGGGCGTCGCCGCCGTTCCGGAAGTGCTGACCAACCTGCCCGATGTCCTGAAGAACATCTTCGGATCACCGATCACCATCGGCGCCTTCAGCGCCATCCTGCTCAACTTCTTCCTCCCGCGCGAGCCGGAAGAAATGGATGATTACGATCCGGACAACCTGATCGAGGACTCGGTCGGCACCAACACTTTGGCCGTGAATATCCCCGATTACTCCAAGGTCCATCCGAAAGCCACCACCTCGGACCCTTCGGCTCAGCTGACACCTACCGGCTGATCGACCCTGCGCCCGGCCAGACGAGCCGGGCGCTGCTCCCGCATTCATTACAACAACAAAACCAAAGGGTATCTCTATGACTTTCAAGCGCACTCCCCTGTCGCTGGCGCTGGCCGGCTGCCTGCTGTCCGCCCCGGCCTTCGCCGATGGCATGCTGCAGTGGCAGAACAACAGCCTCAGCTATCTCTACGGCAAGGATTTCAAAGTCGACGCTGGCGAGATCCAGCAGACCGTGACCTTCGAACATGCCAGCGGCTGGAGCTGGGGCGACATGTTCCTGTTTGTCGATAACAAGTGGTACAACGGCCTATCCGGCGAAGAAGGCCACACCTACTACGGAGAATTCAGCCCGCGCCTGTCGTTCGGCAAACTGAGCGGTCAGGACATGAGCTTCGGCCCAGTCAAGGACGTGCTGCTGGCAGCCACCTACGAGCGCGGCGAAAGCAGCGCCGGCCGACCCAACCAGACCTACCTGCTCGGCCCAGCTGTCGATCTCGATGTGCCCGGCTTCGATCGACTGGCCATCAACGTCTACTACCGCAAACCCGACGGCACTACCCGTCGCGCCTCGGGCCAGTGGCAGGTCACGCCAACCTGGGCCATGACCTTCCCAGTCGGCAAATCGGACATTCTGTTCGATGGCTTCATCGACTGGGTAGTCAACGATGCCGGCTCGGAGCGCAGCGGAGACTTCATGTCGAAAAACCTGCATATCAATCCCCAGATCAAGTACGACCTGGGCAAGGCGCTGGACGGCGAGCCGGGCAAACTCTACGTCGGTGTTGAATACGACTACTGGTCTGATAAGTACGGTATAGAAGACGGTGGGTTTGTGAGTGATCTGGTCGGGGGCACCAACCAGAACACCGCCAGCTTGCTGGTCAAGGCTCACTTTTAACCGCAGCCAGCTACAAAAAAAGCAGCCAGATGGCTGCTTTTTTTATTGCTACATGGCTACCGGTGAAGGCGAACCGTCAGCGCGCAACCACTCATCAAGTGGGACGCGCAGGGCTATCAGAGTTTGAAGCTACCCATCTGCCGACTGAGATCATCCGCCAGACGACTCAACTGCTGACAATCTTCGCGACAGCCCTGCACATCGCTGGCGGTAGCCTGGGCCAGATCGGCGATGCCTTGCACGTTATGAGTAATCTCCTCGGTGACGCTGCTCTGCTCCTCAGTCGCGGCGGCGACCTGGGTGTTCATGTCGCTGATCGCTTCGACCTGCTCGGTAATCGCGCCAAGCGACTGCCCGGTGCGCTGGCTGGCTTGCACCCCAGCACCGGTCGCAGCCTGCCCCGCATGCATCGAGTTGACTGCATTCTCGGCACCACTCTTGAGCCCCTGGATCATCTGCTGAATTTCATCCGTCGACGTCTGGGTCCGGCTGGCAAGCGTTCGTACCTCATCGGCAACCACTGCGAAACCACGCCCCATCTCCCCGGCACGTGCAGCCTCGATGGCCGCGTTGAGGGCCAGCAGGTTGGTCTGCTCGGAGATGCTCCGGATCACCGCCAGCACCTTGTCGATGGACGCGACCTGCTGCGCCAGGTCAGTAACCGACTCAGCCGCACGGCCGATCTCGCCTGACATCTTCTCGACATGGGCGATCGAGTCGCTGACAACTTTACGCGCGTCCATCGCCTCGCTGCGAGCACCTTGTGAGGCCTGTGCGGCATTGCTGGCGTTGCGCGCGATCTCCTGCACGGTCAGGCCCATCTCATGCACCGCAGTGGCAACCATATCGGTCATTTCATGCTGACGACCGGCGCGTGTCGCGGTGTTGTCGACCACCTGAGCCACCTGTCCGACAGCGGTACGCAGTTGCTGGCTGGTGTTCAGCACATCGCCGATCAATTCGCGCAGACTACCGATGAAACGGTTGAAGCCACGCGCCAGATCACCCAGCTCGTCGGCCCGGCTCTCGTCCAGACGACGGGTAAGGTCGCCACCCCCGCCACCGATTTCAACGAGTGCGCTGGTCACCTGACGGATAGGCTTCACCAGTCCGCGCGCCAGCACCACCACCAGGCCGAGGAACACCAGTGCGATGCAGGCACCAATCAGGCTAATGGTCCACATCGTGCGGCGCGCCTCGGCAAAGATTTCTGCTTCCGGCACTTCGCTGACCAGCACCCAACCCAGGCTTTCCAGAGGCTGAGCGATCGCCAGGAAGGCTTCGCCGTCACGCTCGAATCGCACCGCGTCGGGTGCGCCATTGAGGAGCTTCTGCGCGGCATCGCTGCCTGTCAGCGCGCTAAGCTCGACTTGGTCGTTGTTCTCGGTTTTGGGGTGAACCTTGACGCGGCCATCCGCAGCGATGAGGTACACCTCACCGCGCTCGCCGAAGCGGAAGTTGCTGACCAGCTCGGACATGCTTTTGAGGCTGAAGCCAAGACCAGCCACCCCTACGGTCTTGCCGTCTGCCTCGATGCGCTGGTTGATGAACAAGGTCGGCTGGCGAGAGGCTTTGTCGATGTCGATTTCGAAGCGCCGTTCGATGCCGCTGTCGACCAGGCCGTAGAACCAGCCATCACCCGCAGCACTGCGGTTGAGCGTCCGCGAGAGTCCCGCTTCGGAGTAGTAGTTGCCACTGTCGAGCACGGCAATCGAGGTGGTCAACGCGTTCTGCTGAGCCTTGACGCCCGCAAGGTAACGGCCCATCGCGTCCGCCTGGTCAGCGCTCTCGCCTTCACGCAGCCAGTCCTGAACCAGCGTATTGCCGGCAATCCCGGCCGTCGCGGTAATCGGCGCCGCCAATGTGCGCTCAATATCGTTGCGGATTGCCGAAATATTGGCAGGCAACGCTTGCCCCACCAGGTAGCGCTCGGCAAGGCGATTGACCGCCGATGAATAAATCAGAATGACTATCAGGATGCTGGTAAGCAACGCCGCCCCCATGCTGACGATCAATTGCCATTGAATACTGCGTTGCATGAAAGGCATGTGCGTTACCTCTGTTGTTTTTTGTTAACGTACACAACCTTGATAGCAATGTGTATACATAAATAATGTTTGACGCCAACATTCTATCGGTAGAAACAACCGAGGCTTGATGACCGTTTGGCGGATAGCGCAGAGTCAGCTCGATTGAGCGCTGTGGACCGGCGCTCTTGACTTGCGACTTCTATGACGTGACTTGGCGGAAGGCATAGGCTCGCTGTCTTCTAGCCCTCAGGTTCCGCTCGCACCAAGGTTGCTGTCCTGCCTTGAGGCCGTTCGGAAGCCGATGCTAGGATGCCGCGGCAGGCCACCAGGCTGGGTGGTCATGAATTGAACAGGCCCTATGTCCAGTATCCGCGAACGCAACAAAGAACTGATCCTTCGTGCTGCCAGCGAAGAATTCGCCGAGAAGGGCTTCGCCGCCAGCAAAACCAGCGACATCGCCGACCGCGCCGGGCTGCCCAAGCCCAACGTTTACTACTATTTCAAAAGCAAGGAAAACCTCTATCGTGAGGTACTGGACAGCATCGTCGAGCCCTTGCTGCAGGCGTCCGCTCCGTTCAATCAGCCCGGCGAACCAGCAGACGTGTTACGCGCCTACATCCGCACCAAGATTCGTATTTCCAGGGAACACGCTTGCGCCTCTAAGGTATTTGCCAGCGAGATCATGCATGGCGCGCCACATCTACCCGCCGAGCGTGCCGCGCAGCTCAATGCTCAGGCCAGCCATAATGTGGCTCGCATCCGGGGCTGGATTGAAAAGGGACTGATGGCGACGGTCGACCCTCATCACCTGATGTTCAGCATCTGGGCAGCGACCCAGACCTACGCTGATTTCGACTGGCAGATTTCCGCAGTTACCGGCAAGCCCGAACTCGACGATGCTGACTATGAAGCCGCCGCGGAAACGATCATCCGGATGGTCATCAAGGGTTGCGAGGTAAAGGAAGCGAATCCTGTTGGCTAACTCTGGGATCAAACCTCGTTGGAGCTTATGGCATAGCCCAGAGGCATCTCTTTCCGGTTCAATCAGGATTCGATCAAGGGCCCGGCAGAACATCCAACAATCTGATACGTTTTGCCTCGCGCGCGTACTCCCGTCTTTGACGCATCACTCGCGACAACCAATACTTGCGCTGGGCACCGGCTCGGAAGAAGGAAGTTCTATTGACCGCATTGCGCAACAGTCTGTCTAGGAAGCTGCTCCGCATCGTTCTGCTGTCTGCGCTCGCCGTTGGCCTGGTACTGAGCTGCGCGCAGATCGTCTTCGATGCCTACAAGACCCGCCAGCTGATCGATGCCGAAGCCCAACGAATCCTGCGCATGACCCGCGACCCGTCCACTCAGGCGATCTATAGTCTGGACCGGGAAATGGGCGCGCAGGTCATGGAAGGACTGTTCCAGCACGAGTCGATTCGTAAAGCCTCGATTGGCCACCCCGGGGAAGCGCCGCTGGCGGCCAAGTCCCGCCCGCTTATGCCACGCTCCTCGCGTTGGTTGACCGACCCGATACTAGGCCGCGATCAGGAATTCTCGATCCCCCTGATCGGCCGCCCGCCTTATAACGAGTACTACGGCGATCTGCGTATCACACTCGATACCGCCCCCTATGGCGAAGCGTTTCTCAGCAGCTCGGCCGTGCTCTTCGTCGTCGGCATCCTGCGTGCGCTGGTACTGGGCTTACTGCTGTATCTGATCTATGAATGGCTGCTGACACGACCGCTGACCAAGCTCATCGAGCACATGTCGCGCATCAACCCGGGCCGCCCCGGCGAGCACTCGCTGCCGATGCCCAAGGGGCATGAGCGCAATGAACTGGGGCTTTGGGTCGAAACGGCCAATGGTCTGCTCGCCTCCATTCAGCACAACATGCAGTTGCGCCATGCCGCCGAAAGCAACCTGCAACGCATGACCCAATACGACTCGCTCACCAACCTGCCCAACCGCTTGCAGTTGCAACAGCAACTGGACAACATCCTGAGCGAAGCCGCCCGACTACAACGTCGCGTGGCCGTGCTCTGCCTCGGGCTGGACGATTTCAAGGGCATGAACGAACAGTTCAGCTACCAGAACGGCGATCGTCTGCTGGTAGCGCTGGCCGATCGTCTACGCAGCCAGAGTGGGCGTGTCGGAGCACTCGCCCGGCTGGGCGGCGACCAATTCGTACTGGTGCTGGTCGGTTTCGAACAACCCTACGAAGCCGCCGAGCTGGCGCAGAAGGTGCTCGATGATCTGGAGCGGCCCGTCACCCTCGACGATCAGCACATACGGTTGCGCGCCACCATCGGCATCACGCTGTATCCCGAAGACGGTAGCAGCACTGAAAAGCTGCTGCAGAAAGCTGAGCAGACCATGACACTGGCCAAGAGCCGCTCACGCAATCGCTATCAGTTCTACGTAGCCAGCATCGACAGCGAAATGAGGACGCGCCGCGAGTTGCAGAATGACCTGGCCGAGGCGCTTACCCGAGGCGAGTTTCACCTGGTCTATCAGCCGCAGATCGACTACCGCCTCAAACGCATCACCGGTGTCGAAGCCTTGCTTCGCTGGTCTCACCCGAGCGGCAAGATGGTTCCGCCCGACATATTCATTCCTCTCGCCGAACAGAACGGCAGCATCATCGCCATAGGCGAGTGGGTGCTCGACCAAGCCTGCCGACAGCTGAGCGAATGGCATCAAAAAGGTTTCAGTGACCTGCGCATGGCCGTCAACCTGTCCACGGTTCAACTGCACCACGCCGGGCTGCCAGCGATGATCAGCAACCTGCTCAGCAGTCACAGGCTGCCGCCCGAGACGCTAGAGCTCGAGGTGACGGAAACGGGCCTGATGGAAGACATCGCCGCCGCCACCCATAACCTGCACTGCCTGCGCCGCTCCGGCGCGTTGATCGCCATTGATGATTTCGGCACCGGCTATTCATCGCTGAGCTATTTGAAAAGCTTGCCGCTGGACAAGATCAAAATCGACAAGAGCTTCGTTCGCGATATGGCAGCTGTTGAAGGCGATACGACCATCGTTCGAGCCATCATCCAGCTGGGCAAGAGCCTGGGCATGCTGGTGATCGCCGAGGGTGTGGAGACCGCCGAGCAGGAACGCTACCTGATCGACGAAGGCTGCAATGAAGGCCAGGGTTACTACTACAGCAAACCCGTGGCGGCGCCTGAACTCACCGCTTTGCTCGAGCAATCGCTGCGGTTCGATCACAGGCTCAACTCCGAGCACCTATAAACGCTGCTCGCCGCGCCGTGCATCAAGCGCGGCCCCTCTAATGCCAACCCAAGAGCGTCACCGATGAAGCGTTTTGTATTGATCGACACCGCCGAAATACCGGATGGCGGCGGTGCCCTGTGTCTGTTCGAGTATGGCGACGACTTCGTTATCAAGATTCAGGGCGGTAACGGTAACCAGCTGATGAATACCCGCACGCACGGCTCGGAAGATGCGCTGGCGGAGATACCCTGCCGCAAGATCGCGCAGCGGCCGCAACCAAGGGTGCTGATCGGCGGCTTGGGCATGGGCTTCACCCTCGCTTCGGCGCTCAGGCATCTCGGCGATGATGCCGAGGTGCAGGTCGCTGAGCTGGTTCCCGGCGTGATCGACTGGAACCGTGGCCCATTGGGCGAGAAGTCCGGCATGCCGATCAACGATCCACGAACCCGAGTGCTGCGTAGCGATGTCGCCGACGTTCTGAAGAGCGAGCCGCAGGGCTATGACGCCATCATGCTCGATGTAGACAACGGCCCCGAGGGGCTGACCCGCAAGAGCAACAGCTGGTTGTATTCCTCAACCGGGCTCGACGCTTGCGCCAGGGCGCTGCGCCCCAAAGGTCTGCTTGCCGTATGGTCGGCCAGTGCCGATCAAGCCTTCTCCCAACGACTTGCCAGGTCAGGTTTCCTCGCCGAAGAAGTCCAAGTGTTCGCGCACGGGAATCGCGGCACCCGGCATACCATCTGGATTGCTGAAAAGCGTGGATGAAGTTCAGAGCGTCCAGTGAAGGTGACCTATAGCCGTCAAAGCAGCTGTTCGCTTCCGAGGCGCTCGCCTACACTCAAAGCACCCAAGACCGGTCCGTCCCCATACCGCGCAGTGCTCAAGTGGTACGTACGATGAAAACCGAGCCTCCCCCGTCGCTGGAAACTGTTCTGGATTTGATGCTTGATGCGGTCTGCGTGGTCGACGCCGATGGCTGCTTCGTCTATGTCAGCGCTGCATGCGAAAGCATTTTTGGCTATACGCAGGAGGAAATGATCGGTCGTCAGATGATGGAGCTGGTGGCGCCCGAAGACCGCGAGCGCACCCTGCTGGCGGCGCAGCAGGTGATGTCAGGCCAGCCCAGCCTGCATTTCGAAAATCGTTATATCCGCAGAGACGGACAACGGGTGGATATCATGTGGTCGGCCCGCTGGTCAGAAGATGACCAGTTACGTGTCGGTGTGGCGCGCGACATTACCCGACGCAAGCGTTCCGAATCGCTGCAAGAAGCGGTCTACGCAATATCCGAGGCGGCCCACAATGCCGCCGATCTGCCCTCATTGTTCGAACAGGTCCATCAGATCACCAGCCGGCTTATCCCGACGCCGAGCTTTTTCGTCGCCTTGAACGCGCCCGATCAGGGCCGGCCGATATTTCCCTACGTCAGAACCGATGGCGATCCAGCACGACTTCCCCTCGATCCGGCTGCGGTGCTGTGCGCAGAAGTCACTCGGACCGGGCAAGCGCTGCTGCTGACAGCGAGTAGCGAAGGCGTCTGCGACACCCTCAAGGCATTGACCGCCACGGAGAGCTTCTGCTGGTTAGCAGCGCCACTCTCGACCCGTCAGGGCTGCATCGGCGCGCTACTACTCAACGATACGGCACAGAACGCGACCTATTGCGAGCAAGACATAGACCTGTTGCAGTTCGTCGCCAACCAGGTCGCCACCGCCATCGAACGCAAACAGATGCAGGCTCGCCTCGAGCGGATGGCACAATACGATGAGCTTACCGGCCTGCCCAATCGCGCATTCCTGTTCGACCGGCTAAAAACCGCCCTGGCGCGCGCGCGGCGCAATGACGAGCGGTTATCACTGCTGTATCTGGATCTCAATGGGTTCAAACAGGTCAACGATGGCTATGGGCACAGCGTGGGCGACCTGCTGCTGCAAGCCTTCGCTCGTCGGCTTAACCAACACACCCGTGAAACCGACACGGTTGCGAGAATGGGCGGCGACGAATTCGTCGTGTTGCTGGAAGGCAGCCCGACAGCAGCCGATACGGCAGTAGTAGTCACGCACATTCTCGCCGCGATGCAAGCGCCGATGGAACTCGCCGGCTTGGCCCTGGCGATTCAACCGAGCATCGGCGTGGCCCACTTTCCAGAGCACGGAACTGACGAAGCATCGCTGCTCAGGCGAGCTGATGAAGCGATGTACCAAGCGAAATCAGCGAGCGCACAGCAGCGCGCAAACGACGACCCTGTTGTCGACATCTCGCACCATCAAAATCACCACTAAGCGATACGTGCATGGCTATCTGATTCCGCCGTCGTGGCTCAACCTACCACCTGGGTTGCCAGCAACGCCGCGCCAAGCAGACAAAGCATCGCCCCGCCAGCCGCCTGCCAGCGATAGCGCCGAACGAGCACCTCCTCACCATGACTGGACAGCACGAACGGCAAATCCTCAGCGGGGCGCGCCAGCTTGTGCAGCGCTTGCCGGCCGCTGGCTAGTCGATGGCGTTGTTGCGCTTCCAGGCTGGCGGCGAGGCGCACACGGCTCCACTCCGCCTGATCGAGCTGGCCGTCGCGGTTATGGTCAAAACGCTGCAATAGCCCGGCGTAGTCTTCCTTCCATTCGCGCACCACTTGGCCCTGGGCAGCCTGTAGGTCAAGGCCGTGCCGGCCACCGCCAGATGTACGAAACTCGCCAATCGCATACAACGGCTCGTCAGCGTGCAGCCGCTCCTCGGTGTACCGGTACTGACGGTGGCCAGTGAGCCAGGCCAGCACACCGCTGGACGGCGCACCTCGAGGGTGGCGCTGGTCACCGGTCCAGCAATCACGCCGTGCGGGGAGCACTTCAGCGCCTCGAGGATCGATCAGACACTCTCCGGTCGCATCAAACAACCGCAACAGCCCTTCGCTGCTGCCCTGTTCCAACACGCTCCAGCTCCCGCGCTTGCTACCGGTTCGGTACTCCTCGATACGATAGCGCCACCAGAGGCAGGGCGTGGCCGTCAGCGGCGCCATTAATGGGGGCGTATCGGGAAGGTCGCGCAGCACCCCGGCCAGCTCGACATAACCTTGCGCCGCCGAGCGAATCCTCGAAGTCGGCGTATCCAGCAAATGGCGCAGTTTCGACCAGCGACTGACCCACAGCCAGCCGCCAACCAGACACATCGCCACGCTTGCAGCGATCAGTAGCACCTGAACCCCCAGCTCAACTGAACAGCGGCTTCAGGTCGACATCGGCTTTTTCCGCCTCGCTGAACTGCAGCAAAGGGGCCGCGCGGAATCCGAACGAGCGAGCCAGCAAAACATCGGGAAACTGCTCGATGCGTACGTTGTTCAGATTGACTGATTCGTTGTACAGCTCGCGGCGATCGGCGATGCCGCTTTCCAGCCCGCTGATGCGCTGCTGCAGATGCCGAAAACTCTCGTTCGCACGCAGCTCTGGATAGCTCTCGGCCAAGGCGAAGAGGCGTCCGAGTCCGGCGCGCAGTCCGGTTTCGGCCTGGCCAAGCGCACCGACGTTGCCTTGCTCGCGCGCATCAGAGACCGCAGTGCGCGCCCTGATCACCTGCTCCAGGGTGCTGCGTTCGTGCTGCATGTACTGCTTGCAGGTTTCCACCAGCTTGGGCAATTCATCATGACGCTGGCGCAACAGCACGTCGATGTTCGACCAGGCCTTGCTTACGCCATGCTTGAGGCGCACCAGACCGTTATAGAGAACCACGGCATAAGCCGCGGCGAGAAACAGCAGGACCCATGCAACGGCAGCACTCAGGCTCATCAGGGCGACTCCATAAGATGACCAGACTCGGAGGTGGCATTCTAGCCGCACCGGCTGAGGCGATACGCGACCTGTTACACGCATTTTCTTTGCACAAAATGCAAATCTTTCGCATTATGTTCTGCATCCGTTTGTCGCAGCCCTGCTGTCGGCTCACTCACACCACCCTGCAAGCAAAGGAACCCGCCATGCTACGCACTCCCGTCTGGGCTACCGCCAGCCTTCTGGCTGTCGCCATTTCACTCGCTGGTTGCGGCGAAGACAAAGCACCGGCCGAACAGGCCGCTGCCCCGCAAGCCGCCACAACCCAGAGCGAACCGGCACCGGCTGCCCAAGAGACCGTGAACAGCGAAGCCGCGCAGGCAGTGGTCAAGCACTACGCCGATATCGCACATGCTGTCTTCAGCGACGCGCACAGTGCCGCTCTGAAACTGCAGGAAGCCGTCGACGCTCTCCTGGCCAATCCGACCGAAGAATCCCTGCAAGCGGCCAAAGCGGCCTGGATCGCCGCCCGCGTTCCGTATATGCAGAGCGAAGTGTTCCGTTTCGGCAACCCGGTCGTCGACGACTGGGAAGGTCAGCTCAACGCCTGGCCGCTGGACGAAGGCATGATCGACTACGTCAAAGTCGACTATCAGCACGCCCTCGGCAACCCTGGCGCCACCGCCAACATCATCGCCAACAAAGAGCTGCAGATTGGCGAAGACAAGATCGACGTCAGCGAGATCACCGGCGAGAAGCTTGCCAGCCTGAACGAACTGGCCGGATCCGAAGCCAACGTCGCCACTGGCTACCATGCCATCGAGTTCCTTCTCTGGGGTCAGGACCTGAACGGCACCAACGCTGGCGCTGGCGAACGTCCAGTGAGCGACTTCATCGAAGGTGAAGGTTGCACGGGCGGCAATTGCGACCGCCGTCGCGCCTACCTGAAGGCCGCCACCGAGCTGCTGGTCAGTGACCTCGAAGAAATGGTCAACGAGTGGAAGCCGGGCGCAGACAACTACCGCGCCAGCCTCGAAAAAGAGTCGGCCGAAAATGGCCTGCGTAAAATGTTCTTCGGTATGGGTAGCCTGTCGCTGGGCGAGCTGGCCGGCGAACGCATGAAAGTCGCACTTGAAGCCAACTCGCCAGAAGACGAGCACGACTGCTTCAGCGACAACACGCACAACTCCCACTACTACAACGCCAAAGGCATTCGTAACGTCTACCTCGGCGAGTACGAGCGCATCGATGGCAGTAAGCTGACCGGTCCAAGCCTGGCATCGCTGGTCGAAGGCACTGCGCCTGAAGTCAACAGCACCCTGAAGACCGACCTGGAAACCACCGAAGCCAAGCTGCGCGTGCTGGTCGAAAGCGCCGAAAACGGCGAGGCCTTCGATCAGTTGATCGGCCCAGATAACAGCGAAGGCCAGGAAAAGGTCCGCGCTGCGATCGCCGCGCTGGTTCAGCAGACCGGTTCGATCGAGAAGGCAGCTGCCGCATTGGGCATCAGCGACCTGAATCCGGACACCGCTGACCACGAGTTCTGATACACCGGCCTAAGGGGTGGCGCAACGCCGCCCCTCTGGCACTGATGCGCCCTCTGACGCCAGCTTTACTGCTTGGCTGGCCAACCGGCTTTTCGCCAAATGCAAATTGCTCTTATTCAACCACTCGTAGCCTGCTAACATTAGCGCCCTTTTAGAGGCCTTGGGCTACCGATGCGTCCGCTTTTCTTCCCTGTCGTTGCGCTGCTGCTGGCTTTGGGCCTGACGGCATGCGATGAAAACCCGCCACGCTTTGAACAGGCCGAACCAGGCGAGGCGCTATCGGGTGGCAGCACTACGGTCATCAAGTCCGACCAGAACGCCTTCTCGATGCCATCCGCCAACCTGTCACCGGTTCGCCGTCTGGACTTCAGCGTCGGCAACAGCTTCTTTCGCAACCCTTGGGTCATCGCACCCTCCTCGACGACTGCACGCGACGGTCTTGGCCCATTGCTCAACACCAACGCCTGTCAGAACTGCCACATCAAGGATGGCCGTGGCCGTCCGGCGGAAGCCGAGCGTGGCAATGCAGTGTCGATGCTGGTGCGCCTGTCGATTCCGGCAGGCAAGGAGCACGCCGAAGTTGTGCATGAGCGAGGCATCGCGCCCGAGCCCACCTATGGCGGCCAGCTGCAGGACATGGCGATTCCCGGCGTCGCGCCGGAGGGCAAGGTTCGCCTCAGCTACAGTATGCACACCGAACGATTCGCCGACGGTTTTGAGGTCGAACTACGTTCGCCGCAGCTGACCATTACCGACCTGGGCTACGGCCCGATGCATCCCGACACGCTGTTCTCGGTTCGCGTGGCGCCCGCAATGGTCGGCCTTGGCCTGCTAGAGGCGATCCCGGACGCGGCGATACTCGCCAACGCCGATCCGGACGACCGCAACGGTGATGGCATTTCCGGGCGCCCGAACCGGGTGTTCGATCAGGTCACACGGGAGACCAGCCTGGGTCGCTTCGGCTGGAAGGCCGGCCAGCCGAACCTGAACCAACAGAACGCTGATGCGTTCTTCAATGACATGGGTCTGACTACCACCCTGCTGTCCGGGAACAGCTGTACGCAAGCGCAGACTGAGTGCCTGGCGATGCACGACGGCGGCGAACCTGAAGTCAGCGACCATATTCTGTCGCAGGTGCTGTTTTATTCACGCAACCTGGGCGTACCGGCTCGACGCAACGTGGACGACCCGCAGGTCCTGGCGGGCAAGACGTTGTTCCACCGCGCGGGTTGCCAAAGTTGTCACGTCCCGAAATTCACGACTGGCGAGGCGGCCGAGCCGGAACTCGCCAACCAGGTGATCCGCCCGTATACCGACCTGCTGCTGCATGACATGGGCGAAGCGTTGGCCGATCACCGTCCGGAATTCGAGGCCACGGGTCGTGAATGGCGTACCCCGCCGCTCTGGGGCCTCGGCATGACCGAGGCTGTCAGCGGCCATACCCAGCTTCTGCATGATGGTCGCGCGCGTAATCCGCTCGAAGCCATACTCTGGCACGGCGGCGAAGCGGAGCGCGCCAAGCAGGCCGTGCTCGGCTTCGACAGCGATGAGCGCAGCGCCCTGCTGGCCTTTCTCGAGTCTCTTTAATGCCGAACCAGACGCACCCGTGCCCAGCCCTGAGGAGCAACATGTACCCCAACCGAATCTTCCGTGCCGTCACTGCCACCGCACTGGGCCTGCTATTAGGTGCCTGTGCACCATCCGATCCATACGCGCAGACAAGCCAGGCACTGACCGAGGAAGTGCTCTTGCCGGCCTATGCCGACTGGGCCGAAGCCAACCGCCGTATGGCAGCCAGCAGCATCGCCTTCTGTGCAGACAACGAGGAGCTGGCCGATGCGCGCGAGGCGTTCCTTCAGGCGCAGCTCGCCTGGGCCGGATTGCAGCCCTTGCTCATCGGGCCGATGGGTGAGGGCAACCGGGCCTGGCAAGTACAGTTCTGGCCTGACAAGAAGAACCTGGTCGGGCGCCAGATCGGCTCGCTGTTGAAAAGGAAGCCCCAACTGACGCAGGCGGACCTGGAGAGCGGCAGCGTCGTGCTGCAAGGGCTTTCTGCCTATGAATATGTGCTGTACGACAAGGCCGTCGATCTGACCGACAGCGCGACCAAAGCGCGCTATTGCCCCTTGCTGCAAGCCATCGGCGAGCATCAGCAGAAGCTCTCAGCCGACATGCTGCAGACCTGGAAGGCCAAAGACGGCATGGCCGCCCAGCTGAGCGAATTTCCCAACGAGCGCTACGCCGAATCAGCCGAAGCGATCGCCGACCTGCTCCGAGTCCAGGTCACTGCACTGGACGGCCTGAAGAAAAAACTCGGCGCACCGCTGGGTCGCCAGAGCAAAGGCTTTCCGCAGCCCTTCCAGGCCGAAGCCTGGCGCAGCGACGCCACTCTGCCCAGCATCGATGCCGCGCTCGCAGGCGCTCAGCAACTGTGGCTGGGCACGGATGGGAACGGTCTCAAGGCGCTGGTACCGACCGAGCAGGCTGATCTAACCAAACGCATCGATGTCGCGTACGAAACGGCGCGCCAGCACTTGGTGGATATCATGCTGCCGTTCAGCGAGTTGATTGCCGACGAAGCCGGTCGAGCACGTCTCGACGCGCTGTACCAGGACATCGATGCTTTGCACCGTCTGCACCAGACCGAACTGGCGCGCGCCCTCGGGGTGCAGATCGGCTTCAACGCCCACGACGGAGACTGATATGAAACGCCGTGCTTTCCTCGGCCTGGGCAGCGCGCTGGTGGCCGCGTCAGCCGTTGGCGGCTGGGCGTTGACCCATCACACCGAACAACCGTTACTTCTCTCGGCGCGTAACGATGCCGATGGCCGCCACTACGCGGTCGGCTACCGGCTCGATGGCAGCCCGGTATTCGCCACGCCGGTCAAGGAGCGCTGCCACGATGTCTATGCGCATCCGCATCTGCCGCTTGCGGTGTTCGTCGGGCGTCGACCGAGCCGTGAAAGCTATCTGATCGACAGCCGTGACGGGACGTTGCTTCAGGTACTGACGTCACCACCTGACCGCCATTTCTACGGCCACGGAGTGTTCCACTCCAGCGGTGACTGGTTCTATACCACCGAAAACGATACCGCCGAAGCCGGTCGCGGCGTGCTTGGCGTCTATCGCGTCGAGGGCCGCCAACTGATACGGAGCGGTGAGCGTTCGACCCACGGTATCGGGCCGCACCAGCTACTGTGGATGCCCGATGGCGAGACCCTGGTGATCGCCAACGGCGGGATCCGGACCGAGGCCGACAGCCGGGAAATGATGAATCTCCACGCCATGGAGCCCAGCCTGGTGCTGTTGCACCGCGATGGCACGCTGATCAGCAAGGAACAGTTACCCGAGCAGATGAATAGCGTGCGTCACCTCGCAGTAGCGGCCGACGGCACGGTGGTGTCGGGCCAGCAGTATGAAGGCGACCCGATGGATCCGGTGCCACTGCTGGCGATCAAGCGTCCCGGTCAGGCGTTCCAGGCGTTCCCGCTGGGTGAAGCGCAACGCCAGACCATGAACCAGTACACCGCTAGCCTAGCGATCAATGACAGCCTTCGCCTGCTGGCCGTGACCGCGCCGCGTGGCAACAAGGTGTTCATCTGGGACTTGGATACAGCAGCGCTGCGTGAGGAAATTCATCTACCGGACTGTGCTGGCGTTGGGGCAGTCGAGCAAGGTTTTATCGTCAGCTCCGGCCAGGGCCGCTGCCGCCTCGTAGACTGCACCGGCAAGGCGTTCGTCAGTACCCCGCTGCAGCTACCCCCAGGGCTTTGGGATAATCATCTGCGACTGGTCTGAAAACTTTCAAGTATCGAACAAGCCGGCCGAAAAGCGGGCAAGCGAACAGTCTTTCTGACTGCACGTTGGAAACTTGCCCCTAGCGCAAGCGCATCCTCTTCGATACGAGAACGCCCAGATGTTCCTGAAAAAATCCCTGCGTGCCCAGCTGCTCGCGCTGATAGGCGGAAGCTTGTTGTTGATGCTGGCCATCGCGCTCGCCAGCTTTTCGTTTCTCTCCGATGACATCGGGGCGTATCAGCGTCTTCTCAAAGGACCGATCGAAGCCTCACGCCTCATCGATCAATCCAACCTCGAGTTCAAAGTGCAGGTTCAGGAGTGGAAAAACGTATTGCTGCGCGGTAAGTCTCCGGAAAACCTGGCCAAATACTGGCAGAGTTTCGAGGAACAGGAACGCAAGGTACAGACGCTGCTTGGCACCCTGATACAGCAAAGCCAGGGCGACCCGGCATTGGCGGGTCAGATCAAAAGCCTGCGTGACGAACACCTGAAGCTTGGCACGGCCTATCGCGCGGGACGCGATGCATTCATCGCTGCCGGCGCGGATCCGGCTGCAGGCGACGCAGCTGTCAAAGGCATCGACCGTGACACCAGCGAGCAGCTCAGCGCACTGGTCGCACAACTACGTGATTCGGCCCTCGGCAGCTCGGAAACTATCAGCGAAGCGGCAGACCGGACCATCACTGTTGGGGCCCTGATCATGCTTGCCGCTGGCGTGCTGATCGGCCTGTTCAGTGCCTGGCTGGTCAATCGCAACCTGATCAATCCGGTCCGCCATCTGATCGATCATATTGCCAATCTCAGCAAGGGCAACTTCAAAGAGCGTGTGGACACCAGCCGCGCTGACGAACTGGGTCGTCTTGCGGTTGCCGCTAACGTGCTACGCGACTTCCTCGCCGATACCTTCACCCGTTTGCAGCGCAGCACATCAGATTTGGACACCGCCAGCGGGGAGCTCAACGCGATTGCGGCCCTGATGGGCCAAGGCACCCGCGAGCAGTTTTCCCGAACCGATCAGGTCGCCACAGCGATGCACGAGATGTCTGCCACCGCGCAAGAGATCGCACGCCATGCGGCCGACGCTGCGCACGCCGCAGACGCTGCCGACCAATCAGCGCAACAAGGCGAGGCCATGATGCGCTCGACGATCGAGACGATCACCCATATGCGTGGCGAGATCAGCAATACCGCCACTGTGATCCGTCGGCTGGAAGCCGACAGCGGTCGCATCGGCAAGGTGCTGGAAGTGATCCGCGGCATTGCCGACCAGACCAACCTGCTCGCGCTGAACGCAGCCATCGAAGCCGCCCGTGCCGGCGATGCAGGCCGCGGCTTCGCCGTGGTAGCGGATGAGGTGCGTACGTTGGCCAAGCGTACCGCCGACTCCACAGCGGAAATTCACCAAATCATCGACACCGTACAGACGGGGGCGGTGAATGCCGTGCGGGCAATCGAAAGTGGCCAGAGCCGCAGCGATGAAGGCGTCGAACAGGTCACCGAAGCGGGCGGCATGTTGCAGCGCATCACGTTGGAAGTGGAAGCGATTCGCGACATGAACCGCCAGATCGCGACCGCTGCGGAAGAGCAGACATCCGTCGCAGAGGACATCTCACGCAACCTCACTGAGATTACCGCCATCGCCACAGCCAATCAGGACAATGTTGAGCGCACCGAGAAGGCCAGCCAGGATCTACATGGGCTGTCCGCTCAGCTCAGCGAAGTCACTCACCGCCTGGCGGGCTGATTGCCAATGCAACGGAAAGGCCCTGCCCATACGGGGCCAGATGGAATTTGGTCGACAGGCACCTAGGGTCCCAGGGGCGCCGTTAGCGTCCCTTCCCTTACCCTCAGACGAAGCCTGATATCCCGCTTTACTTGCACCCACTTCACGGCTAACTTCCATTCTCCTTCTGCTCCAGGGCTGAAGCGCCATGGCGGCGAATCGCTGCACCTGCCCGAGGCTCGCGCGTTCAATAGAGCTGCGTCGCTTCATAGCCATGGTCAGCCGGCTCATTACTCCAAGGAATACGGAAAATGTTGCGCCGCATGCTGCTGATGCTTGGCGCGGTGATCGTTGTGGTATTGATCCTTGCCGCCCTCAAATTCAACTCGATCTACTCACAGATTCAGCAATTCAAGGCGCCGAAGCCGCCGATCAATGTCGAGGTCGTTACCTCCAGCAAGCAGCCCTGGCAGAGCCGTCTACCGGCCATCGGCACGCTTAGCGCATCGCAGGGCATCGACCTTTCGGTGGAGATCGCCGGCACCATCAGCGATGTGCAGTTCCGCTCGGGTGAAAAAGTGCGGCAGGGTCAGCCCATCGTCCTGCTCGACAGCGAGATCGAGCAGGCGAGCCTGGCAGCTGCAGAAGCGGACCTGCATCTGGCAAAGGTGGAATTCCAGCGTGCTCGCAGCCTGATCGACGGACAGGCCATATCACGCAGTGAGTTTGATCGGCTCAACGCCCAGTCGCAGAAAGCCGCCGCTACGGTCGCCCAGCTGAAGGCCAGCCTAGCGAAAAAGCGCATTCTTGCGCCCTTCTCCGGGACCATTGGGATTCGTCAGGTAGACGTCGGTGACTTCGTTGCCGCCGGGACGCCGATTGCCACCCTGCAGGACCTTTCGACGCTGTTCGTCGATTTCTACCTGGCCGAACAGCAGGTGCCGTTGCTCGCCATTGGGCAAGCCGTGCGCATCCAGGTCGCCGCATTTCCCGGCGAGCAGTTCGAGGCACGAATCGTCGCGTTGAATCCCAAGGTGGAAGTCACCACCCGTAACGTGCAGGTGCGGGCGGAGCTGGACAACCCCGACGAACGCCTGCTGCCAGGGATGTTCGCCGATCTGCAGGTGCTGCTGCCCAGCGAGGTGCTACGGGTCGTGGTACCGGAAACTGCCCTCACCTACACCCTGTACGGCAATTCGGTTCTCGTCGTGAAGGCCGGTGAAGCGCCTAGACCCGAGGAAGGAGCTGAAGACGCCACCGAGGCTCCCGAGCGCGACGAGCCCTACCTGGTCGTGGAACGCCGTTTCGTCGAGACCGGCGAACGCCGTGACGGCCGCGTTGTGATCCTCGAAGGTCTGGAGCCTGGTGAACAGGTTGTCATCGCCGGTCAGCTCAAGCTGGACAACGGCGCTCATGTCGCCATCGCCGAGCAGCGCACGCTCGAACTCGAGCCAGACAGCGCGTCGGAAGACCGCTGACTGAGGCACTGACTACAGGGACATAGATCGCCATGGCTTTTACCGACCCGTTCATACGCCGTCCCGTGCTGGCCAGCGTGATCAGCCTGCTGATCGTGCTGCTTGGCCTACAGGCCTTCAACAGCCTTGTGATTCGCCAGTATCCGCAGATGGAAAGTGCGCTGATCACGGTGACCACCGCCTATCCGGGCGCCAACGCCGAAACCATCCAGGGCTACATTACCCAACCGCTGCAGCAGAGTCTGGCCAGCGCCGAAGGCGTGGACTACATGACCTCGGTCAGCCAGCAGAACGTATCGATCATCTCGGTTTACGCGCGCATCGGTGCCGATACCGACCGGCTCTACACGGAGTTGCTCAGCCAGGCCAATTCGGTGAAGAACCAGTTGCCGCAGAACGCCGAAGACCCAGTGCTGAACAAGCAAGCCGCTGATTCCACGGCGCTCATGTACATCAGTTTCTACAGCGAACAACTGAGCAATCCGCAGATTACCGACTACCTGTCGCGCGTCATCCAGCCGAAGCTGGCCACCCTCCCCGGCATGGCCGAGGCGGAGATCCTCGGCAATCAGGTATTCGCCATGCGCCTCTGGCTGGACCCGGTGAAGCTCGCCGCCTACGGACTCTCGGCGGGGGACGTGAACGAGGCCGTGCGCAAGTACAACTTCCTCTCGGCAGCCGGCGAGGTGAAGGGGCAGTACGTTGTCACCAGCATCAACGCCGATACCGAACTGAAGACCCCGGAGGACTTCGCCGCCATTCCGCTGAAGACCCAGGGCGACAGCCGCGTGCTGCTCGGAGATGTGGCGCGAGTCGAGATGGGTGCTGAAAGCTACAACGCTATCAGCTCGTTCGACGGCATTCCGTCGGTCTATATCGGCGTCAAGGGCACCCCGAGCGCCAACCCGCTGGATGTGATCAGCGAAGTACGCGCCGTCATGCCGGAAATCGAGTCGCAGCTACCACCCGGCCTAAAGGTCACCATCGCCTACGACGCCACCCGCTTCATCCAGGCGTCCATCGACGAAGTGGTAAAAACCCTCGCCGAGGCCGTGGTGATCGTGATCGTCGTAGTGTTCCTGTTCCTCGGCTCGCTGCGCTCGGTGCTGATCCCGGTGGTCACCATTCCGTTGTCGATGATCGGTGTAATGTTCTTCATGCAGACCATGGGCTACTCGATCAATCTGCTGACGTTGCTGGCCATGGTGCTGGCGATCGGCCTGGTGGTCGACGATGCCATCGTGGTGGTGGAGAACATCCATCGGCACATCGAAGACGGCAAGACCCCGTTTCAGGCGGCGATCGACGGCGCGCGGGAGATAGCCATGCCGGTCGTCACCATGACCATTACCCTAGCGGCGGTCTATGCACCCATCGGTTTTCTTCAAGGCGTGACGGGCGCGCTGTTTCAGGAGTTCGCGTTGACGCTGGCTGGAGCGGTCCTGATCTCCGGCGTGGTGGCGCTGACGCTTTCGCCGATGATGTGCTCTCGCCTGCTGCGTCATGAAGAAAACCCGACTGGGCTGGCCCATCGGTTGGACCTGATCTTTGACCGGTTGAAAGTTCGCTATCAACGAGCGCTGCATGGCACCTTGGATACCCGGCCAGTGGTGTTAGTGTTTGCACTGATCGTCCTCGGGCTGATTCCCGCCCTGCTCACTTTTACTGAAAGCGAGCTGGCGCCCGAAGAGGACCAGGGCATCATCTTCATGATGGCCAGCGCGCCGCAGACGGCCAACCTCGACTACCTCAACGCCTACACCGATCAGTTCCTGACCATCTTCAAAACGTTTCCCGAATACTACTCCTGGTTCCAGATCAACGGCTTCAACGGCGTCCAAAGCGGCATTGGGGGCTTCCTGATGACGCCCTGGGACGAGCGAGAGCGGACGCAGATGGAGGTGCTACCCGAGGTTCAGGCGCAAATCGACAAGATACCTGGCCTGCAGGTCTTCGGCTTCAACCTGCCGTCTCTGCCTGGCACAGGAGAAGGCCTGCCCTTCCAGTTCGTGATCAATACGGCGTCCGATTACGAGTCGCTGCTGCAAGTGACCGAGCGCATCCGGGAGAAAGCCCAGGCATCGGGCAAGTTCGCCTTTCTCGACGTGGACCTGGCATTCGACAAGCCGGAGATCGTCGTCGATATCGACCGCGAAAAGGCCGCCCAGATGGGCGTGACGATGGAAGACCTCGGCATGACCCTGGCGACACTGCTTGGCGAAAGCGAGATAAACCGCTTCACCATCGAGGGCCGCAGCTACAAGGTGATCGCGCAGGTCGAACAGGCCTACCGAGACAACCCAGGCTGGCTGAGCAACTATTACGTGAAGAACGATCAGGGCGAAATGCTGCCCTTGTCCACACTCATCACTGTCAGCGACCGCGCCCGTCCCACTCAGCTGAGCCAGTTTCAGCAGCTCAATGCCGCAACCATCCAGGGGTTCCCCATCGTCAGCATGGGCGAGGCCATCGATACGTTGCGCAGCATCGCTCGCGAAGAGGCGCCGCAGGGGTTCACCTTCGATTACGCCGGAGCCTCGCGCCAGTACATCCAGGAAGGCAACGCCCTGTATATGACCTTTGCACTCGCCTTGGCCATCATCTTTCTGGTCCTGGCGGCGCAATTCGAGAGCTTCCGCGATCCGCTGGTCATCCTTGTTACGGTGCCACTCTCGATCTGTGGAGCGCTGGTTCCCCTGTTTCTCGGCCTGTCGAGCATGAACATCTATACCCAAGTCGGACTTGTGACGCTGATCGGACTGATCAGTAAACACGGGATCATGATTGTCGAGTTCGCCAATCAGCTGCGTCGTGAACAGGGGCTAAACCGCCGAGAGGCTGTAGAGGAAGCCGCAGCGATACGTTTGCGACCGGTCCTGATGACCACTGCCGCGACAGTATTTGGCATGGTTCCGCTGATCCTGGCCAGCGGGGCCGGTGCGGTGAGTCGCTTCGATATAGGAATGGTGATCGCCACGGGCATGACCGTGGGCACCTTGTTCACGTTATTCGTGCTACCAGCCGTCTATACGGTGCTGGCAAGCCCTGAGCGTGCCGGTAACGCGGCGACGGTAGATTAACCGTCGATAGTGTCAGTCAACGTCAAACGGGCAACGTAGAGGTGGAATTGACTCAACTGCGCCCTACAAGGCTCTGCGACAGCCCGTACATGAACAGCAGCAAATCCTGATCAGGTTGGGTGTTCTGTATCTCTGCGCGAGCAATACGCGGCACCGCACAGTGGCTGCTCTGGTCGCTTTGGGCAACAACTCTGGCATCCGGTTCGCTCCATGCCGCCGCACACAATGATGCGACGCCGAGCGAGCCGGCTAGGAATACTCCTCGAGCAATTTCAAGTTTCATCGCGCAAGCCTTTGTTATTTGGTGAATCGAGAAAGTCACCATAGACGACGTACTGCCAACGCGCCTGAAAAAAAGACAAATGGATCAAATTTCTTAAAGAGGCCACAGGAGCCGAGGCGACTGCATACGCCACGGTCGGATCAACCGAAACGACAGGCATAAAAAAGCCCCGCACTAGGCGGGGCTTTCTACAGCGGGAGCCGGGTGGCTTACATCATGCCGCCCATACCGCCCATACCACCCATGCCGCCCATGTCCGGCATGCCGCCAGCAGCCTTGTCGTCAGCCACTTCAGCGATCATCGCTTCAGTGGTGATCATCAGGCTGGCGATGGAAGCCGCGGCCTGCAGAGCAGAACGGGTTACCTTGGCCGGATCGAGGATACCCATCTCGATCATGTCGCCGTACTCGTCGGTCGCAGCGTTGTAACCGTAGTTACCGCTGCCCTGCTTGACCTTATCGACCACAACGCTTGGCTCGCCACCGGAGTTGGCAACGATCTGGCGCAGCGGCGCTTCGACAGCGCGACGCAGCAGCGTGATGCCCACGTCCTGATCGGCGTTTTCGCCCTTCAGCTCGGAGATGGCCTGCAGAGCACGGACCAGAGCGACACCGCCGCCAGGGACCACGCCCTCTTCAACGGCAGCACGGGTTGCGTGCAGCGCGTCTTCGACACGGGCCTTCTTCTCTTTCATTTCAACTTCGGTACCGGCACCGACCTTGATCACGGCAACACCGCCAGCCAGCTTGGCCAGACGCTCTTGCAGCTTCTCTTTGTCGTAGTCGGAAGTGGTGTCTTCGACCTGCTTGCGGATCTGCGCAACGCGAGCTTCGATGTCGACCTGCTGACCAGCACCATCGATGATGGTGGTGTTTTCCTTGTTCAGTACGACGCGCTTGGCGTTACCCAGATGCTCCAGGGTAGCGGTTTCCAGGCTCAGGCCGACTTCTTCGGAAATCACGGTACCGCCAGTCAGGATGGCGAGATCCTGCAGCATGGCCTTGCGACGATCGCCGAAGCCAGGTGCCTTGACCGCAGCAACCTTGACGATGCCACGCATGTTGTTCACGACCAGAGTCGCCAGGGCTTCGCCTTCAACGTCTTCGGCAACGATCAGCAGCGGACGACCGGCCTTGGCAACGCCTTCCAGCACCGGCAGCAGTTCACGGATGTTGGAGATCTTCTTGTCAACCAGCAGCAGCATCGGGCTGTCAAGTTCGGCCACCATGGTGTCCGGCTTGTTGATGAAGTAAGGGGACAGGTAACCACGGTCGAACTGCATGCCTTCTACGACGGACAGTTCGTTTTCGAGGCCCGAGCCTTCTTCAACAGTGATAACGCCTTCTTTACCGACTTTTTCCATGGCTTCGGCGATGATCGCGCCGATGGAGCTGTCGGAGTTGGCGGAGATGGTGCCGACCTGAGCGATGGCCTTGAAATCGGCACATGGCTTGGACTGGTTCTTCAGCTCAGCAACGATGGCGATGGTCGCCTTGTCGATGCCGCGCTTCAGATCCATCGGGTTCATGCCGGCAGCGACAGCCTTCAGGCCTTCGTTGACGATCGACTGAGCCAGAACGGTAGCAGTGGTGGTGCCGTCGCCCGCGTCATCGTTGGCACGGGAAGCAACGTCCTTGACCAGCTGCGCGCCCATGTTTTCGAAACGGTCCTTCAGCTCGATTTCCTTGGCAACGGAGACGCCATCCTTGGTGATGGTCGGAGCGCCAAAGCTCTTCTCGATCACGACGTTACGGCCTTTCGGGCCGAGGGTCGCTTTTACCGCGTCAGCCAGGACGTTGACGCCAACCAGCATCTTCTTACGAGCGGAGTCGCCGAACTTAACTTCTTTAGCAGCCATGTTGATTCTTCCTCAAATTCTGTTGATGGAACGCAGTTCGCTATAAGCGAGCACTGATCAGGCTTCGACGACAGCGAGAATTTCGTTCTCGCTCATCACCAGCAGGTCTTCACCGTCAACCTTGACGGTGTTGCTGCCGGAGTAAGGGCCGAATACGACCTGATCGCCAACCTTGACGGCCAGCTGACGGACTTCGCCGTTGTCCAGAACGCGGCCAGTGCCTACAGCGACGATTTCGCCACGGTTTGGCTTCTCGGCAGCGGAGCCCGGCAGCACGATGCCGCCTGCGGTCTTGGTTTCTTCTTCGCTGCGACGAATTACGACGCGGTCATGCAGAGGACGAAGCTTCATTGTCGATCTCTCCTAGTACAGTGGTTTCCATGCCGATGCATTCTCATCGGCGGGTTGGCAAATCCGGCGGTGCCGGTTGCGGCCCGCAATGCGAGCCGCAGAAGACGGACTGTCAAAATGCGACAGCGACCTTGCGGTGACCGCTACATGCGGGCGTCAAAAATGATTTCAAGGGCGGGACGATGATTTTTTGCATTTACAGAAGATAAAAAGGCATGCCATGGCATGCCTTGCTGGAGCGGATGCGACCTACTTGTCGCGACGTTCCCACTCCCCCTCGATGACGTTCGGCCGCTGTGGCCCGTCGCGGTGTTCCTGCTGCTGGCGCAGATCGTCAGCAAAGGCTCGGCGACGCTGAGCCTGCGCCTCGACACGCCGCCCGACAAAGCCGAGGAACAGTTTGCGCGTCGGTGGAAACAGCACCAGCAGTGCGACTACATCGCTGAGAAATCCGGGCAGGAACAACAAACCCCCGGCAAGAGCCATCATCAAGCCCTGGAGCATTTCCCGTTCCGGCAACTCACCGCGAGCCAACCGCTCGCGTGCACGCCAGGCGGTGGCAAATCCGGCCAGGCGCATCAGTAGGATGCCGGCCATGCCGCTGATAACCAACAGGAGAATGGTGGGCAACACGCCGATGGAGCTGCCGACCTTGATCAGCAACGCCAGCTCGGCCAGCGGAAACAGGAGAAACAGCAGTAAGAATATTCGCATCGATAATCCTTGGCGGAAGAACGGCTTCCGATTTCGTGTAGATGACGGCGGGCTGCAGCGAATTCAACCCATCCGCCAGATAGGCTGTAACCGAATTATTCTTCGCTGCGCTTACGCGAGTATTAATCAGCGACGAGCCATCGCCACCAGTGCCTGTCGCACGGCGCCTGCGCTGGTACAGCTATCCGGAAATGCCAACCAGTGAATGGCCTGACCGATGCTCAGGTGAAAGCCTTCGCTATCGATTCCAATCATGCGCGCCTCCGGGGCAGACGGCAGGCCTGCCTGGTGAACGTAGTGAGCAATCGCCGAGCTGTGGTCCTGATTCATGTGGTCAAGCATGTCGACCTCGCCACCGCTTGCGCGTGCAAACGGATTAGCCAATGCCACCTGATCCAGCCAATGGATCGCGCCGAAGCCCCCGATGTAGCGCCAGCGCACCGGCTGCAACGTCCAGAAGTCAAAGTCGTGGACGCGGTGGTAGTCGCGCGATTCCGGGAAATAACGGTAATAGCGTTCGGCCGCGGCGCCGACGGCTGCTTCGTCCGTTAGCGGCACCGCCTCGGCCAGCAGGGTGAGCCGGCCGGTTGCCTGCACATCCTCGGCGCCACGTTCGGCGACCAGCAGAGAGCAGCGCGGGTCTGCCTGCAGATTCTTCGTATGCTGGGCGATCCGACTGATCAAGATCAGCGGCCAGCCTTCTTCGTTCAAGCAGTAAGGGACTGCTGAGCCAAAGGGAAATCCGGGCATGGCCTTGGAGTGAGTCGAGAGCACGCCGCGGTATTCCTTGAGCAGGAGTTGTCGGGCATGCTTGGCGGCTTGAACGCTCACGGGTGTTCCTCAACAGGGCCGATTCGGCAGGGCAACAGCATAACGGTTTCGTCAGCGGACGTCGTTTACCGACGTCGGCAGGCATAGATAGGAGATAGGCATGCAGCTGAAAGACAAGGTCATCATTATCACCGGCGGTGGCCAAGGGCTCGGACGCGCAATGGGCGAGTACCTTGCCAGCAAAGGCGCCCGCCTGGCGCTGGTCGACCTTAATCAGGATCGGCTGGATGAAGCCGTGACAGCCTGCAAGCACGCTGGCGGTGACGCACGCGCCTACCTGTGCAACGTCGCCAACGAAGAGCAGGTTAGCCACATGGTGAGCCAGGTCAGCGACGACTTTGGTGGCCTGGACGGCTTGGTCAACAACGCCGGCATTCTCCGCGATGGGCTCACCATAAAACTCAAGGACGGCGAACTGTCGAAGATGAGCCTGGCGCAGTGGCAGGCGGTGATCGACGTCAACCTCACCGGCGTATTTCTCTGCACCCGCGAGGTCGCCGCGAAGATGGTTGAGCTGAAGCGCCAGGGCGCGATCGTCAACATTTCCTCGATATCCCGTGCCGGCAACATGGGCCAGGCGAACTACTCGGCCGCCAAGGCCGGCGTGGCGGCAGATACCGTGGTGTGGGCGAAGGAGCTGGCTCGTTACGGCATCCGCGTGGCCGGTGTTGCACCCGGCTTCATCGAAACCGAAATGGTCGCGAGCATGAAACCCGAAGCCCTAGAGAAGATGACTGCCGGGATTCCGCTGAAGCGTCTGGGCAAACCGCAGGAGATTGCCCACTCGGTGGCCTACATATTCGAGAACGACTACTACACCGGACGCATTCTGGAACTCGATGGAGGCTTGCGGCTGTAGAACATCAGAAACGAAACCGGGCGCTCTGAGGCGCCCGGTCGATCACGCTATAAGCCTTACCAGCCCACACCGAACCCGATGCTGTAGCGGGTTTCGTCCAGCTCGCTCTCCGCACCGCTGACGATGTCCTTCTCGGCCTTCATGTTGAGCGACGCCCAGTCGGTCACTTTGTAACGCAGCCCCATTTCCGCGTCGAATTGATAGTCGGCGACATTTTCCAGTGGCTTGCCGATTTCGCCGTTACTGAATATCTCGAAGGTCTTGCCCACCAGATAACGGTTGTAATTCCACTTCATGGCCAGCGAGTAAAACTGCTCAGTGTTGCCGTTGGCGAACTCGTAGTCACTGCGGTTGGCCAGCGAAGCCAGCGAGAACGCGCCCAGCTCGTTGTCCCAGAACTGGTAACCCGGACCTGTACCCACAGTGCGCTGACGCCGAACGTCCTCGATCTTGTCACGCTTGTATTCCAAGCGGCCCTGCCAGAACCAGTGCTCGTCGAGGAAGCGGTCCAGCGCGTACTCGGCCTCCCAGTTATCGGTGGCAGTTACACCGTCGCGGTACTCCCGGTTGTAGGCGCCGGAACCGTTGTGACGCCACAGGCCATGGCGCGCAGAGGTTTTGAACGAGATGTCATAGTCATCCGTATCAGTTTCGGCACGTTTGTAGTCCAGCGCTACGTCAACGTTACCCTTCCAGGTCAAGTCCTGAATGAGTGGCTTCGGATGGATGATCTGGGTGATCGACTTGAGCGGGACCGTACGCGGCGCGCCGCCATTACTCAGTGTGACCATGCCGTCATCGGCCGCTTGTAGTGATTTCGCGACCTCGCCAGAGGCATCGCCCTCCTTGACTAGCAACTGCTGATTGCTTTCCAGTGTCGCGACCTGGCTCCATTTCACCGGAATGGAGCCACCGTACTCGGTTTCGATAAGCAGCTTGCCGCCATCGAGCACGCTGATCTTGCCGGTCAGCCGATCGCCATTCTTCAGCCACACGGTGTCGGCAAATGTCGGCAGAGAAAGCGTCGAAAGGGTTACGCAAAGCAAGGTTCGTGAGAGCGGTCGGGAGAACATAGGCAAGAGGGCGTCTGCGGGTATAAGAGAAAGGCAGGCATTATCCTTATACGCCCCAAGACAACAAGCGCTGGCCGCCAAACGGAGCCTCGAATCATCCCAGCCTCAATCACTAATGGAGCCTTTGCATGACGCGCCAGCCCTCTGATGCAGAGCACAGCGATCCGCGCACCGGTGACGCCGAAACCCGACGTGCCGCGCTATATCTGGCATTGGCGCAGATTCCCGAAGGCAAGGTCACCAGCTATGGCGAACTTGCCGCTGTCGCCGGGCTGGGCCGTGCCGCACGTTGGGTCGGGCGGGTCCTGTCACAGTTGCCTGACGATACGCGCCTGCCCTGGCACCGGGTGATGGGCGCAGGCGGTCGCCTGAGCCTGGCCGCCGGAACCGTCTCCGGCGAGGAGCAACGTGCCCGACTTCGCGCCGAGGGTGTGCAAGTGATCAACGACCGCGTCGACATACGTCGGCACGACTGGCATTCGGCGGAGCACAGCGGGTAGAGTGCGCGCTTCATGTTCTGTCCCTGATTTGCCTTTATGTCCCGTGAAACCTGGCGCGCCGCGCTAGCCGCCTATGCCAGTCCAGCCTCACTGACTCTGCTGATCCTTGGCTTCGCTGCCGGGCTTCCTGCGATCCTGGTTTTTTCCACGCTTTCTGTATGGTTGCGCGAGGCGGGTGTGTCTCGCGAGACCATCGGCTTTGCCAGCTGGATCAGCCTCGCGTACGCGTTCAAATGGGTTTGGTCGCCGATGCTCGACCAATGGCGATTGCCCTGGATTGGCGGCTTGGGCCGGCGGCGCTCGTGGCTGGTGCTGTCGCAGGCGGTCATCGCGATCGGCCTGATCGGCATGGCCATGTGCAATCCGCAACAGAACCTGACCATGTTGATCGCACTGGCCGTGGCGGTGGCTTTCGCCTCGGCCACGCAAGACATCGCCATTGATGCCTATCGGCTGGAAATCGCCGAGGACAAATTGCAGGCCACACTGGCCGCGAGCTACATGACCGGTTATCGCGTCGCCATGCTGTTGGCCAGCGCCGGGGCGCTGTTTTTAGCCGAGTGGCTGGGCTCTAGCAACGTCGAATACAACCAGGCCGCCTGGGCCACGACCTATATCGCCTTCGCTCTCCTCATCCTGCCGGGCCTTGTCACCAGCCTGTTGATTCCCGAACCCCAATGCACCGCGCCGCTGCCTCATGGGCCGTCCAGATTCAGCTTCAACCATCAGATGGCTGCGGTAGGCCTGCTGTTGGTGCTGCTGATTTCCGTTCCCGCGATGATCAACGCATTGATCGCCCAGGCCTGGCCACGTGCAACGCTGTATTTGCTGTTCATCATCGGTTCGCTGTCACCTTGGGGACGGTCGCTGATGGTTCCGGTGCGCCAGATGCTTCAACAGGCTGGTCAGCGCCAGCGCCCGGCACGCTTCGATTTTGTCCACCAGGCCGTATCGGTGATCGTCCTGATCATCCTCATGGTGTCTACAACGGGCATGTTCCAGTCCTACTGGGGCGGCTACTGGCCACGCGGCACCATGTATCTGCTGATTTGCTGGGGCTGCCTCTCCGGACCGGGGCGGATTCTGATGGGGCCGGTGCTGACGCCCATCACCGACTTCATCCTGCGCTATCGTTGGCAGGCGTTGTTACTGCTTGGACTGATCGCTACCTACCGGATGTCCGATACGGTAATGGGCGTCATGGCGAATGTCTTTTATATCGACCAAGGCTTTAGCAAGGATGAGATCGCCAGCGTCAGCAAGCTTTTTGGTTTAATCATGACCCTGCTTGGCGCTGCGTTTGGCGGTTTGCTGATCGTGCGTTTCAGCATCTTGCCGATTCTGTTCATTGGCGGTGCGGCATCGGCCGCAACCAATCTCATGTTCATGTTGCTGGTGGAAATGGGCGCCAACCTCAACATGCTGATCGTCACCATCTCCTGCGACAACTTCAGCGGCGGCCTGGCCTCAACCGCATTCGTTGCTTATCTTTCGAGCCTGACCAATCTGAAGTTCTCTGCGACCCAGTACGCCCTGCTCAGCTCGTTGATGTTGCTATTGCCAAGGCTATTGGGCGGCTACTCGGGCGTGATGGTCGAGCATCTCGGTTACAGCAACTTCTTTCTTGTGACTGCGTTGCTCGGCATTCCGACACTGGTACTGATTGTCTGGCAATGGACACGCAGTCGCCCGCAATCCACCGGCGGAGAGCCGATATCCTCGACTGAACATAGCTAACGAAAAAAAGCCGGCTACTGCCGGCTTTTTTCATCTTGCAGAACAGGTCTTAACGCGGGGCCAGGTGTACCACCCGCTGCGGGAATGGAATACCGACTCCGGCTGCGTCGAAGCGCTCCTTGACCAACTCAATAAAGCCGAAGGTTACCGGCCAGAAGTCACCGGTGGCGACCCATACCCGCAGCGACAGATTCACCGAACTGTCGGCCAGTGCGACCACATGAACCACCGGTTCAGGATCGCGCAGCACACGCTCGTCTTCAGCAATTTCCAGCAGGATCTTGCGCGCCAGTTTGATGTCGGCGCCGTAGTCGATACCGATATTGATGTCCGCACGACGACGCGGCTCGCGGGAATAATTGGTGATGTGGCCATTTGAAAGGCTGCCGTTGGGCACCACGATGGTTTTGTTGTCAGCAGACTTGAGGACGGTGTGGAAGATCTGGATCGAATGCACAGTCCCGGATACGCCCTGAGCTTCAATCCACTCACCGACGCGGATGGGTCGGAAGATCAGGATCAGCACGCCTCCGGCGAAGTTGCCCAGGCTGCCCTGCAACGCCAGACCGATCGCCAGACCGGCTGCACCGATCACAGCGATGAACGATGTGGTCTCGACGCCGATCATCGACGCGACACTGATCAGTAACAGGACCTTGAGGATGATGCTTGCCAGGCTTTCGATGAAGCCATGCAGCGAAGCGTCGAACTGGCGGCGCTTCAATACGCCACCCAAATTGCCGACGAGCTTGTTGATCAGCCACCAGCCGATCAGAAAGGTGAGAAGCGCCAGCGTGACCTGGGCACCGTATTGAATGACAACAGGCAACCAGGCCTCGGAAAGCTCGACCAGGTAATCGACACTGAAATCCATTGAAAGGAGTCTCCATGGGACACCGAGCGCCCGGGCTAGGGCCGCTCGGCAAATGCGGGAAGTGGCACGAACGTGCGCGGGGGTGATCAGTCGCGGAAGTTATTGAATTGCAGCGGCATTTCAAAATCCTTTGCGCGCAGCAGGGCGATCGCTTCCTGCAGGTCGTCGCGCTTCTTGCCGGTTACACGTACCTGCTCGCCCTGAATGGCCGCCTGCACCTTGAGCTTGGCCTCCTTGATGTACGCTACGATCTTCTTAGCCAGTTCCTTGTCGATACCCTCGCGCAGCACCACCTCCTGCTTGACGGTTTTGCCGGACGGATAGGGATCCTTTAGCTCCAGACACTGGATATCGATCTTGCGTTTGACCAGGCTCAACTTGAGGATTTCCAACATCTGCTCCAATTGGAAATCTGCGTCGGCGGTCAGATTGATGGTCAGTTCCTTGAATTCGAAACTGCCTTTGCCACGCAGGTCATAGCGCCGGTCGAGTTCCTTGACAGCGTTATCTACCGCGTTGGTTACTTCGTGTTTGTCCAGTTCGGACACCACGTCGAACGAGGGCATGGGCTTCCTCCTGTGGAAACGGCGCAACGGTGTGACCCAGCGCGCTTAGCTTGACGGTTCAAATGCGCCATCATTATAACTGTTCGCGCTGCTCAGGCCTTTCCATTCCCTGTTGCAGCCCCTCTCCTTCTCCGAGTCCCTGAATGCCCAACCCCCAACTCAGCATCCTGGTGGTCGACGACGCCAAGTTCTCCAGCGTGATGATAGGTCGCGCACTCAGCAAGGCCGGGTACGAAGACATTCGTTTCGCCAACAGTGCCAGCGCGGCGTTGGAGCTGATTGAACAACGCCCCGCCAATGTTCTCCTCGCTGATTGGCTGATGCCGGAAATGGACGGCCTGGAGCTGACCGCTCAGGTCCGCCAGCAGGACGAGATGTCCGATCATTACACCTACATCATTCTCCTGACCGGCCGCGACGGCCAAGACGTGCTGAGCAAGGCCTTCGATCACGGCGTGGATGATTTCATCGGCAAGTCGGTGATGAACGACCAGCTCGTGCCCAGAGTGTTTGCCGCTGATCGACTGTGCGGCTCACTGCAGCAGCTGATGCGCGAAAACCGTCTATTGACCGAAAACATCGCCAGCCTGGAAAAGCGCAACCTGATCGACCCGATCACCGGACTCGGAAACAGTCGTTACCTGCATCAGCGCCTTGGCGACAGCGTGCGCCAGATCGAAAGCCGCGGCGGTGCGCTGTGCTTTCTGCTAATAGGCTTGCCAGAGGTTCCCAGCCAGCGGGAACGCTACGGTGAACAGTTTCATCAGGACCTGCTGCGAGGTATCGCGAGACGGCTCCAGCAACTGGTACGCCCGCTCGACGTCCTCACCCGCCTGGATGATCGCCATTTCGGCGTGCTGACGCTGATTGAGGACTTGCGCGCGTGCGCTCCGAGCAGTTTCAAGCGGCTGCATGAAGGACTCAACCTCAAGGCGTTCAAGACCGACGAGGGCTTCATTTCAATCAAGGCCGGTATCGCGATGATCAGCCTCGATGCAAGTGCGCTGCCGGTCGATCCCAAGCGGGTCATCGTAGACGCCGGATCGTTATTACCTGACGCATACGCCACCGGACGTATCGTGCCCATGCGCTACAAGCAGCCCGCCTGATGGCTAGCGCCTGGCACGTACTGGGTGCCGGCAGCCTGGGCGGGTTGTGGGCGACGCGCCTGTTTCGCGCCGGCGTGCCGCTGCGCATTATTTTGCGTAATCCCCAACGGCTTGCCGAGTACCACGCCGCGGGAGGGCTTACGCTGATCGAGAATGGTACGAGCCGGGTCTATCCAATACCGGCAGAGCTACCAGGGGCTACGCCACCGATAGAGCGGCTACTGGTCGCCTGCAAAGCCTATGACGCAGAAGCCGCCGTCGCGGAACTAGCGCCGCGACTTGCCAAACAGTCGGAAATCCTCCTGTTGCAAAACGGCCTGGGCAGCCAGCAGGCCATTGCGACACGTTGGCCGGAGAGCCGCTGCATTTTCGTTTCCAGCACCGAAGGCGCTTACCGCCAGGCCGACTTTCGAGTCGTGCATGCCGGTCGGGGCCAGAACTGGCTCGGCGATCCGGTCAATCATCAAGCGCCGCCCTGGCTTGCCGAGCTGGACATGGCGGAGATTCCGTACGTCTGGGCGGACGACATCATGGCCAAACTCTGGCGAAAGCTGGCGATCAATTGCGCCATCAACCCGCTTAGCGTGCTGAACGATTGCCGTAACGGCGAATTGCTGAATCATCCCGAGCCGCTGCACCGGCTCTGCAGCGAGCTCAGCGAGGTGCTGCGGGCGTGCGGCCAGCGCGCGGCCGCCGATGGGCTCGAGGCGGAAGTGTTGCGCATCATCGAGGCGACCGCGCAAAACTATTCATCGATGTATCAGGACGTGCGAAGCGGGCGCCGAACCGAAGTCGGCTTTCTGCTTGGGCAGGCTTGTAGGGCCGCACGTCAGCATGGTCTCGCAACACCCGAGCTGAACGAACTGCTCGAGCGACTCCAGACGCTCCTGCACTGTCACGGATTGCCCGCCGACTGAGCCCCCGCTACCCTGCAGAAACACCCTTCGCCCGTGCCTGCCATGACTCTGCGCCAGCGCCTTGAAAATCTTCCGGTCGGCCGCAAGCTGCTGATCGCTTTGCTCGTGCTGCTGGCAGCCTTGCTGCTGGTCTCCAACCTCACGTTTATCAGCGCAGCCTATTGGATATCGCGGCAGAGCGTGGCGCCCCAGGCGATGCATACCCTCGGCGAGCTGTTCGCCACTCCCGAGCTGAGTGATCGCGCCCTGCAATCCAAAGCGGCTGCTGACGAGCTGCTGGGGAAGCTGAACGAATATGCGCCGCTGCGGGCGGCTGTGGTCTATGACCGCACGGGGCGCAGCCTGGCTGAACTGTATCGTGGCGATCGGTTGGACTTACCGCAGCAGGTGAGCGACTTGCCGGAGTGGCAGAAGAGCGAGATGCGCGCCAATCTGTTGATCGAGTTGCCACAGACCGCGGGGCCACCAGGTCACCTATTGATGGTCGCCAGCAGCGAACTGCCAGGCGCATTCTACACGGGCACCTTGACCGCCAGCCTCGCCATCCTGCTCGCCAGCCTGCTGCTATGGGCGCTAGTGGCACGGCAGATTCGTCGTCTGATTACCCGGCCGATCCGCGACCTGGAAGCCCTGTCCCGCCAGGTGACCCGAGAAGAAGACTATTCCCTCAGGGCGACACCGAAAAACCGGGACGAGATCGGCCACTTGGCCGATGCCTTCAACACCATGCTGTCGCGCATGGAGGCTCGCGAGCAGCAGCTCAAGCGTGCCCGCGACGATGCCCAGGAAGCCTTCGATCACGCCCAAGGCCTGGCAGAGGAAACACGTCATTCCAACCGCAAGCTCGAGCTCGAAGTCCAGGTTCGCAGCAAGATCGAAAAGAAACTCACCGGCTTCCAGAACTACCTGAACAGCATCATCGACTCGATGCCCTCGGTGCTCATTGCGCTCGATGAGCAACTCTACGTGACCCAGTGGAATCAACAGGCCAGTGTGCTATCCGGAACGACAATCGATGACGCCTTGAACCAACCCGTTTTTATCGCCTTCGAGCCGCTAAGGCCCTTCCTGGCTCAGATCCGTCGTACATCTGAGCATCATCAGGTCGAGAAGATCGAGCGTGTCACCTGGGCCTTCAATGGTGAGCCTCGGCATTATGCATTGACGCTCTACCCCCTGATGGGCGGTGGGGGTCGAGGCGTTGTGATCCGCATCGACGATATTACCGAGCGGATCAACATGGAAGAAATCATGGTGCAGTCGGAAAAGATGCTCTCGGTAGGCAGCCTTGCCGCAGGTATGGCGCACGAGATCAACAACCCCCTCGGCGCCATCGTGCACAACGCACAGAACATCCGTCGGCGGCTATCGCCTGAGCTTGAGCGGAACCGTGACGTCGCTCTGGACACCGGGGTCTCGCTGGAAGCCGTCAACCTGTACCTGCAGCAAAGGGAGATCCCGCAACTGCTCGACGGTATTCAGCAAGCCGGATCGCGAGCGGCCAAGATCGTCAGCCACATGCTGAGTTTCAGTCGCCTGAGCAACCGGCAACTGGCGGAGTGCCCGCTGGCTGTGCTTATTGACCAAGCGTTGGAGATCGCCGGCAACGACTTTGCACTGATGGACGGTTTCGACTTCCGCTCTATTGAAATTCTCCGAGACTTCGATCCCCAGGTGGACCGCGTCCCCTGTATCGCCAACGAGCTCGAACAGGTACTGCTGAACTTGCTGAAAAACGCCGCCCAGGCTATCCATCAGAGATCTGAGCGAAGCCGCGGGCAGATCATCCTGCGCACACGGCTGAACCCGCCTTGGTGCGAAATCCAGGTCGAAGACAATGGCAGCGGAATTCCTGAACATATCCGCAAGCGAATCTTCGAGCCCTTTTTCACAACCAAGGAGGTGGGCCAGGGAACCGGGCTGGGTCTTTCCGTTTCGTATTTCATCATCACCAACAATCACAAGGGCCAGATGGAAGTGCAGAGCAGGCCGGACCAGGGCACCTGCTTTACGCTGCGCCTGCCGCTGACATCCGCTACTGAACCCAACAACAGCTGAATCAAGGAATCCAGATGGGCAACCGACTCTCGAAGATCTACACCCGCACCGGTGATGCCGGAGAAACCGGCTTGGCCGACGGCCGGCGCGTGCCCAAGGATCATCCGCGAATCGAGGCGATGGGCGAAATAGACACCCTCAACAGTCAACTGGGCCTGTTGCTGGCTGAGCTGGCCGAAGCCCAGGCGCGCTGGCCGGAACTGGCCGAACTGATCGAAGTCCTGGGGCCCTGCCAGCATCGCCTGTTCGACCTGGGAGGTGAGTTGGCTATGCCTGAGTATCAGGCACTGACCGACGCCGAGGTGGCCCGTCTAGAGGCGGCGATCGATCATTGGAATCAGGAGCTAGGGCCGCTGGAAGACTTCATCATGCCGGGCGGCTCACGACTGATCGCCCTCGCCCATCTGTGTCGGAGCATGGCGCGCACCAGCGAGCGCCGTTGTCAGCAACTTAATGCGATCGAGCCGCTACGTGCGGTCGGCCTGGCTTACCTCAATCGCCTGTCGGACCTTTTCTTCGTTGTGGCCCGGCTGATTGCGCGGCGTCAGGGCTGCGCAGAAATCCTCTGGCATGCGGCCAGTGCGCCTGCCAATGCCTGAGCAAACGCGGCGGCGCGAGCGCTTAATCGACGGGCTGCACGCGGCTTGGGAAGTCCTGATCGTCCTGCTGGTGTGCATCAACCTTGGGCTCATCCTGTTCGATAGCTTGTTCATTTTGCAGCCAATCAATGACGCCCTGGCCGAATGGGCTCCCGCCCTGCATCAACGCTACGACGCGCTGATTCACCAGAACTTCCAGCACATCGACCTCGCCTTCGTCGCGATTTTTGTCTTCGACGTGCTGCTCGGCTGGACCGTCGCGTTGTTTGAACGCCGCTACGCACGCTGGTACTACTACCCCTTCGCTCACTGGTATGACGTGCTCGGCTGCATTCCGTTGAGCGGCTTCCGCTGGCTGCGGGTGCTGCGCGTCGGCAGCCTGCTGATCCGTCTGCAACGGTTGGGGCTGATCGACATGCGACGCTGGGCGGTGTTTGGCCTGGCCAACCGCTATTACCTGTTGCTGCTCGAAGAACTATCCGATCGCGTCATGGTTCGCCTGTTCAGCCGCATGCAGCAGGAGATCGGAGCCAGCGACGACCTTTCCCGCCGCTTGCTGCAAGAGGTGGTCAGGCCGCGCAAGGAAAGGCTGCTCAACGACCTTTCCCGTCGCATGCACAGCATGTTGGAGAGCGGCTACCGGGACAATCGGGGAGCCATCGAAGGCTATGTGGGCGGACTGATTCACCAGGCCCTGCTGAACAACCCGGAGGTGATCCGCCTGCGCCGCCTGCCCATGGGGGGACGAGTCGCCGATACCCTGGATGAAGCGCTCAGTGATATCGCCGCCCAGCTGCTTCAGGGCGCCGCCGAAGGACTTCAGAGCCCGCAGTTCCAGAGACTTGCACGAAACCTGGCCGACGAGTTTTTCGAGGCCTGGGTTTACCAGGATGAGAACACCGACCTGGCGCTCGAAGAGCTGCTGGTGGATGTCATCGAAGTCCTGAAACAGCAGGTTCTGGATCGACGCTGGAGCCGTTTTGTCGGCCCCATTCAGCCACCCTCACCCCCAGGCTAGCGACGGTTCGCCGCGGCAACGCCTTCCTGCTGGTCGAGTCGAGCCCCGACTACCATTTCGGTCGCCCAGTTAACGAGGATGTCGGTATAGGCCTTCTGGCAGCAATCACTAGTTAGCGCATGATCAGCACCGAGAATGATCCGGTGCGTCAGGGAATGCGTCTGATGAAAGGCGGCGCGGTAACTCATGATGGTGCTGTGCGGGACAAGGTGATCGTGTTCGGACTCGACGATCAGCACGTCGCCACGAAAGTCGGCGCAGGCTGCCAGTGCACGGTTTTCCTCCGGCACAACTCGTCGACCACGCAGTTGATTGAGCAGATCCCGGTTCAGCTGGCGCTTGGGCACCATCCAATCATCGTCCCCGTACAGCGCTGGAACCCGCATGGCCAACCATTTAACTGGCCTCAGCGCCGTAAGCAAAGCTGACAAGTAGCCGCCGTAGCTGGTGCCCACCACGGCAATCGCCGATGGGTCTATGTTCGGGTGTTGTGCCAGCAGATCGTAGGCGGCCAACAGATCATTGAGATTCTGCTCGCGCGTAACGGTTTGCTGTTGCGCCAGCGTCAAGGCATGGCCGCGCAAGTCGAAGGACAAGCAGATGCAGCCCAGCCCCGCTATACCTCGGGCGCGCGTCAGGTCACGTTCCTGACTTCCCCCCCAGCCGTGCACGAACAGGACGCCGGGCAGTTTGGTTGGCGGTGAGAGAAAAGTACCGGCGATATGTTCATCGTCAACCAGGATGTCTACGCATTCACTCTGAGTCGCCATAATCCTCCACCACTACGTACTTGGTGATAAAGCCAACCTCGGCGTCTTCGTCCCGGAACAGTACGGTCGCACCGGACGGAACTACTTGCGACTCACCATAAACTTCAACGGTAGACGCCCGTACTGCGCCGCTCTGGCCCTGCATGAGTGTCTCAAGCGCAGCGATTTCGGCACCGCTTGCGCCACCGATCCGCCATGACTGCTCCAGCACACCGGAACAGGCACGGCCACGACCATCGACGCCCTGGGCAATGTCGTAGTTACGACGGGACGCGAAAAATCCTCGAAAGCACGCCGATGCGGCATCGTCGTAGACCTGCGCTTGCATAATGGCCAGCCGGGCCTTCTCCGGAAGATCGAGCCTCAGCAAGGCCTCGAAGTCACCGTCTGATACGACCAGATCGGATCCGCCGTAAACCGTCTCGCCAGAATTGTCAGGCGTCAGGCGCTGAGTCCCGTAATAGCTGAGCGTTCTCCCCGCCACCCGAATTTGCCCAACACTGAAGGTCGTCACGTGCTCCAGGTTGGCCTCGAGCACCAGCCCGTACTGAGCCATCTCCTTTTCGTCGACGTGTTCCAGCGCATTATCCAGCTGCTGCTCGGAGTTGATGCGCTCCTGCCCTCTCCCGCCGGTGGCTCGCACTGGTTTCAGCCTCAGCGAACCTTCATGCAACAGCCGCCGCCCGGCTTCGCGGGCATCTGCGAGCGAAAAGACGCTATAGCCGGGAAGCACGCTGCCACTGACACGCGCCGCGAACTCACGAGACCAACCAACTGGCGCATCTGCATCCGGACGCACCAGCGGATGCGTGATGGCCTTGGTTTCGATGAATGCCTGCGGCACCACGCCACCGAACAGATCTTCCTCATCATCGAGGCCTAGCTCACGGGCTGCATCTGTACCGATGATGGTGCCAGACGGCACGAAATATAGTGGATGCGAATACTCGATGGATCGGTCGTACTCACCGAGAAACGTCAAGCCTTTAACTGCCGCTAGACGCTTGGCCAGATGCTCATGCACGGCCTTTTCATGTTTGGGGTCTCTGGACCTGTTGGCCAGAGTCACTACTGCCCCTCGGGGCGTTTGCGGCGCATCCGCATTGATCATATGAGGACTCGCTCCATGGACTGCTGATACATGCACGGTGAGCGGATCGATAGCCGCCCGTTTCGCTCGTTACCACCCGAGCCAAAGCGGATCCGGTGTAATAAGGTAGACCTTGGATATCGACTATCTATCCTTCGAATCGCATCCCGTGTGGGTCTGGACGTCAGCAGCCAGACACAAAAAAGGGAGCAGACCTTGGCCTGCTCCCCTTTCTTTTTACCTCGACGCTCAGTCTTCGACAGAGCTGCGGATCAGATGATCGAAGGCACTTAGCGAGGCCTTGGCGCCCTCGCCAACAGCGATGACGATCTGCTTGTACGGCACGGTTGTGACGTCACCAGCGGCGAAGATACCCGGCAGTGATGTCTCGCCACGCGCATCGACGATGATCTCGCCCCGCGACGTCAGCTCCACCGTCCCCTTCAACCAATCTGAGTTTGGCAGCAGGCCGATCTGTACGAAGATGCCGTCCAGCTCCAGCTCATGGAATTCGCTGGAGTTGCGGTCCTTGTAGGTCAGCCCGGTGACCTTCTTGTCATCGCCCGTGACTTCGCTGGTCAGTGCACTGGTGATCACGGTGACGTTGGGCAGGCTGTGCAGCTTCTTCTGCAGCACGGCATCGGCGCGTAGCTGGCTGTCGAATTCGATCAGCGCGACCTGGGCGACGATACCGGCCAGGTCGATGGCCGCTTCCACGCCCGAGTTGCCACCACCAATGACCGCCACGCGTTTGCCTTTGAATAACGGGCCATCGCAGTGCGGGCAATAGGCGACGCCACGGCCACGATATTCCTGCTCGCCCGGCACGTTCATTTCGCGCCACCGCGCACCGGTGGCGAGGATCAAGGTCTTGGCCTTCAGCGAGCCACCGTTCTCCAGCTTGATCTCGTGCAGGCCTCCATCGGAGCCAGGGATGAGCTGGGCGGCGCGCTGCAGGTTCATGATGTCTACGTCGTACTCGCGCACGTGGTTTTCCAGTGCTCGGGCCAGCTTCGGACCTTCGGTCTCGGTGACCGAGATGAAGTTCTCGATGGCCATGGTGTCGAGCACCTGACCACCGAAACGCTCGGCTGCCACACCAGTACGGATGCCCTTGCGCGCCGCATAGATGGCCGCTGCAGCGCCGGCTGGACCACCACCGACAACGAGCACGTCGAAGGCATCCTTGGCGCTGAACTTCTCAGCATCGCGCGCCGAGGCGCCGGTATCGAGCTTGGCCAGAATTTCTTCTTCGCCCATGCGGCCCTGACCGAACAGCTCGCCGTTGAGGTAGATGCTGGGCACGGACATCACCTGGCGAATGGTGACTTCTTCCTGGAACAGTGCACCGTCGATGGCGACGTGGCGGATGTTCGGGTTGAGCACGGCCATCAGGTTAAGCGCCTGGACCACGTCCGGGCAGTTCTGGCAGGACAACGAGAAATAGGTTTCGAAGTTGTATTCGCCGTCGAGGTTCTTGATCTGCTCGATGACTTCAGGTGCGGTCTTGGACGGATGACCACCGACCTGCAGCAGGGCCAGCACCAGCGAGGTGAACTCGTGGCCCATCGGGATGCCGGCGAAACGCAGGCTGATGTTGCCACCGATACGGTTGAGCGCGAACGAAGGTTGGCGGACGTCATTGCCGTCGGTGCGCAGGGTGATCTTGTCGCTCAGGCTGGTAATGTCTTCCAGCATGGCGAGCATTTCCTGGGATTTGGCGCCGTCATCGAGGGATGCAACGATCTCGAACGGCTGGGTGACCTTTTCCAGATAGGTTTTCAGTTGCGCTTTGAGATTGGAGTCCAACATGAGCAGCGTTCCCCTTCTTGCATAATTCAGGTAATAAAACGCCCGGACGGTTTACGCCCAGGCGTTGGGGCTCGGACCGATGAATCGTCCGAAATACAGCACAGTGGCGCTGCGGCCAAGCGCAGCGCCCAGACGGCTGTTTAGATCTTGCCGACCAGATCCAGCGACGGGGCCAGAGTGGCTTCGCCTTCTTTCCACTTGGCTGGGCAGACTTCGCCTGGGTGAGCGGCGGTGTACTGAGCGGCTTTCAACTTGCGCAGCGTCTCACTGACATCGCGGGCGATTTCGTTGGAATGAATCTCAACGGTTTTGATCACGCCTTCCGGGTTGATCAGGAAGGTGCCGCGCAGCGCCAGACCCTCTTCTTCGATGTGCACACCGAAAGCGCGAGTCAACTGGTGCGTCGGGTCGCCGATCAGCGGGAACTGGGCCTTGCCGACCGCAGGGGAAGTCTCGTGCCAAACCTTGTGGGAGAAGTGGGTATCGGTGGTAACGATATACACCTCGGTACCGGCCTTCTGGAACTCGGCGTAGCTGTTGGCAGCGTCTTCGATCTCGGTCGGGCAGTTGAAGGTAAAGGCTGCCGGCATGAAGATCAGCACCGACCATTTGCCCTTAAGGGACTCTTCGGTGACTTCGATGAACTTGCCATTGTGGAAAGCGTTGACTTTGAACGGCTGGACTTGGGTGTTGATCAGAGACATCTACTAACTCCTTTTGGGATTCAGAATTTAACGGCGCCTAAGATAGCGCACGAAACCAGATACGGTTAATTGATTGAGAAAATAGATTCGATAGAGTACTTCTATCTTATCGCTATCAATCTACGGCGGCCCGTAAGACAACACTATCGCCCGACAATTCAGGCGAGGGTCCGTACTCTAGCCGCTACCGCTCACGGCCAGAAGGCCCGAATTCCAGCGACGCCCTGCGCACCAACCTGAGCGGCCCTCGCCACATCACTCGGACCAAGGCCGCCCAGCAGATATGCAGGCTGAGCGAAGCCTAGCAGCAATTGGGCGGCGCATTGCCACCCCAAAGGCCTCGCTTCGGGGTGCGAGGCGGTAGCAAGTATCGGCGAGAGCACAATGAAATCAACCCCCATCTGCCTCGCCAGATCTAACTCGGCCAAATCGTGACATGACGCGGCGAGCCATCGCTCCGGTTCTATGGGCCTGCACGCGCCGGCGTACCTACGCAGCTGCGAGGCCGTTAGATGCCAGCCGGCGTCTGGAAAATCATGGGCCCACTCCAATGGCCCTTTAAGCATTACCTGCGCACGCCCCGCACACATCTCCAGCACTTGAGCTGCCAGCGCTCGGTACCGAGCGTCCGACAGCGAGGGGCAGCGTAGCTGCAGCATCCGACCCCCTGCATCCAACACGGACGCCACACCGCAAAGCAGCTCCTGTGGCGCCAAGTTGTCCGGGGTAATCAGGTACGACTTCGGCAGGCGAGCCGCAGCGATGATCGGCCGGTTCGCCGCGGGAAAGTCATAACGCGGCAGATCCTCCGCAGCCACCCAAGCCAACGGCTGCCCCTCGGCCCCGTGCGGCTCGCCGACAAACTCAAGCACTTCCCAGACGTCGAGGAGCACCTGCTTGTCTGGATAGTCATGGCGGACTTGAATCAGGGGTCTCGCAGCAATTACTACAATGCCCAATTCTTCTGCCAGTTCCCGCGCGAGCGCAACCTCTGCAGTCTCACCTTCCTCGACCTTGCCGCCGGGGAACTCCCATAGCCCACCTTGGTGCTTGTCCAGGGGGCGCTTGGCGATCAGCACGTGACCGTTGGCGCCACGGATCACGCCGGCGGCGACGTGGAGCCGTTTCATGTTCCGACACCAAACGGAGGACCGCCCGTCGCCGGGACCTGCCGCAGCAGTTTATTCACCATGCCGATTGCCAACGGATCAGGTGCGGTATTCGGCATTGATCCGCACGTATTCGTGAGAGAGGTCCGTGGTCCAGATTGTCTCGCTGCAATCACCGCGACCGAGTTCGATACGGATCGCGATTTCCTCCTCAGCCATGACCGCGGCGCCCTGCTCTTCCGTATAGCTCGGCGAACGTCCACCCTGACTGGCAATACATATGGCGCCCAGATAGACATCGATCTTGCTCACATCCAGCTCTGGAACGCCTGCACGACCGACTGCCGCCAGAATGCGCCCCCAGTTCGGATCGGAGGCGAACAGTGCTGTTTTGATCAGCGGCGAGTGCGCGACGGCATAACCAACGTCGAGGCACTCCTGATGGTTGCGCCCGCCGTTGACCTGGACGGTGACGAACTTGGTGGCACCTTCGCCGTCACGAACGATGGACTGAGCCACTTCCATGCTGACATCGAAGACCGCCTGTTTGAGCTTAGTGAACAGCTCACCAGAGGCTTCAGTGATTTCAGCGACGTCAGCCTTGCCGGTAGCGATCAGCATGCAGCAGTCGTTGGTCGAGGTGTCGCCGTCGATGGTGATACGGTTGAACGACTTGTTGGCCGCATCCCGCAGCAGATCCTGCAATACGGGCTGAGCAACCTTCGCATCGGTTGCGATATAGCCAAGCATGGTCGCCATATTGGGACGGATCATGCCGGCACCTTTGGAAATACCGGTCACGGTAACCGTCACGCCAGCGTGCTCGAATTGACGGCTCGCGCCCTTGGGCAGCGTGTCTGTAGTCATGATGCCGGTGGCGGCTTCGGCCCAGTGATTTTCATCGAGGTCGGCCAGCGCTGCGGGAAGCGCCGCCTCGATCTTCTCAACTGGCAGCAACTCACCGATGACGCCGGTTGAAAACGGCAGGATTGCATCGGCGTTAACGCCAGCCAACGTGGCCAGGCTGGCACAGCTGCGGATGGCTGCCTGCATTCCAGGCTCACCAGTTCCAGCGTTAGCGTTTCCTGTATTGGTCAGTAGGTAACGTACCGTTCCCTGAGCCCGCTGCTTCGCAAGAATGACGGGCGCTGCGCAAAAGGCGTTGAGGGTGAATACACCCGCGACCGTTGAGCCTTCAGCGCAACGCATCACTACGACGTCCTTGCGGCCAGGTCGCTTGATACCCGCCGAAGCGATGCCGAGCTCGAAACCGGGAACCGGGTGCAGTGTAGGTAGGGGACCAAGACCGACAGCCATTGATGCGCTCCTTCAGAAGGATGGATGGCCTTCGGCCACCGAAAATCAGGGAGAAAAACGCCGCGAGCGGCTAGGGCCGGTCGCGGCGCGGGTCAACACAGAAGGGTCAGCTTACTGAACCTGTCCGTGGCAATGCTTGTACTTCTTTCCGGACCCGCATGGGCAAGGTTCGTTGCGCCCGATCTTTTGCTCGGTACGCGTGGGAGCTGTAGCTGCCGCTACATCGCCCTCAGCCTCTGGATCCTCTTGGTCTACTTCCAGCGCCGAAACCTCGGCATGCTGAAACTGCATACGCTGCGCCAGCTCTTCAGCGTCGCGGCGCAAACGCTGCTCCTCCTCGGCTGGGTCTTCGCGACGAACCTGCACATGGGACAGAACCCGAATGCTGTCGCGCTTGATGGACTCGAGCAGTTCCTGAAACAGCGTAAAGGACTCGCGCTTGTATTCCTGTTTCGGGTTTTTCTGAGCGTAGCCGCGCAGGTGGATACCATGACGCAGATGATCCATCGTCGACAGGTGATCCTTCCACAGATCGTCGAGTACGCGCAGGACAATCTGCTTCTCGAAAGTGCGCAGCGCCTCGGCGCCAGCCAATTCTTCTTTCTCGTTGTAGGCCGCTATCAGCGCCTCGAGGATGCGCTCGCGCAGCGTCTCCTCATACAGCTTCTCGTCTTCGTCAAGCCACTGCTGGACCGGTAGCCGCACTCCGAAGTCACTGTAGAGCACCGCTTCGAGCCCACTGATGTCCCATTGTTCGGGCAGCGACTGCGGCGGAATGTGCTGATTGATGGCGTAATCGAGTGCCTCGCGGCGGAATTCGCTGATGGTCTCTCCGATTTCCTCGGCGGCCAGCAGACTGTTGCGCATGTGATAGATCACCTTGCGCTGCTCGTTGGCGACGTCGTCGTATTCGAGCAATTGCTTGCGCATGTCGAAGTTGCGGCCTTCGACTTTGCGCTGAGCTTTTTCGATGGCATTGGTCACCATGCGATGCTCAATCGCCTCACCGGACTCCATGCCCAGTGCCTTCATGAAGTTCTTCACCCGATCCGAGGCGAAGATGCGCATCAGACTGTCTTCCAGCGACAGGTAGAAGCGACTCGAACCGGCGTCGCCCTGGCGTCCGGCGCGCCCACGCAGCTGGTTGTCGATACGGCGCGACTCGTGACGCTCGGAGGCGATCACATGCAGGCCACCCGCCTCGAGTACGGCCTGATGACGCTTCTGCCAGTCGGATTTGATTTGCGCGACCTGATCATCCGTTGGATTCTCGAGCGCCGCCACTTCAACTTCCCAGTTGCCGCCGAGCAGGATGTCGGTGCCTCGGCCTGCCATGTTGGTAGCAATGGTCACCGCACCCGGGCGTCCCGCCTGCGCAATGATTTCCGCTTCTTTGTCGTGGTGCTTGGCGTTTAGCACCTTGTGTTCGATGCCTTCGCTGACCAGCAGACGCGAGACATATTCAGATGTTTCGATGGTTGCAGTGCCCACCAGAACGGGACGACCGTTGTTCTGGCAATCCTTGATGTCCGCGATGATGGCAGCGAACTTCTCTTCCTGGGTCAGATAGACCAGGTCGTTGTAATCCTTACGTGCCAGCGGCTTGTTGGTCGGAATCACCATTACCGGCAGGTTGTAGATCTGCATGAATTCGAACGCTTCTGTGTCTGCAGTACCGGTCATGCCCGATAGCTTTTTATACAGACGGAAGTAGTTCTGGAAGGTGGTCGACGCAAGCGTCTGGCTTTCCGGTTGGATCGGAAGCCCTTCTTTGGCTTCGATGGCCTGATGCAGGCCCTCGGAAAGGCGACGACCTGGCATGGTCCGACCGGTGTGCTCGTCAATCAACAACACCTGGTTATTCTGGACGATGTACTCGACGTTGCGATGGAACAGCTTGTGCGCTCGCAGGCTGGAATACACGTGGGTCAACAAGCCGAGGTTGTGGGCGGAATACAGACTCTCGCCTTCGGCGAGCAGCTCTGCCTTGGTCAGCATTTCCTCGACGAATTGGTGACCCGATTCGTTCAATTCGACCTGGCGTGTCTTTTCGTCGATCGAGAAGTGACCTTCCTGGGTAACGACGCCCTCTTCCTCTTCTATGTGCTGCTTGAGCAGAGGGATCAGCTGGTTGATTTGCTGATAGAGCTTGGAACTGTCTTCAGCCTGGCCGGAGATGATCAGTGGCGTGCGGGCTTCATCGATAAGGATCGAGTCGACTTCGTCGATGACCGCAAAATTGAGTTCGCGCTGGTTCTTTTCTTCGAGGCTGAACGCCATGTTGTCGCGCAGATAGTCGAAGCCGAACTCGTTGTTCGTACCGTAGGTGATATCGGCGGCGTACGCAGCTCGCTTCTCTTGCGGCGGCTGGAAAGGTGTGACGATACCAACCGTCAAGCCCAGGAACTCATACAGCGGACGCATCCAGTTGGCATCGCGACGCGCCAGGTAATCGTTCACTGTAACGACATGTACGCCTTTGCCCGCCAGTGCGTTGAGGTATACGGCCAAGGTCGCTACCAGCGTCTTGCCCTCACCGGTACGCATCTCAGCAATTTTGCCTTCATGGAGCGTCATGCCGCCGATCAACTGTACATCGAAGTGGCGCATGCCCATCACACGCTTGCCTGCTTCGCGGCAAACGGCAAACGCTTCGGGAAGAATCTGGTCGAGGGTCTCGCCTTGGCCGAGGCGGGCCTTGAACTCTTCGGTCTTGCTCCGCAACTGCTCATCGGAGAGAGACAGCATCTGCTCTTCGAGCGCATTGACGGATTGAACCGCCTTGAGCATGCGCTTGACCTCACGCTCATTTTTGCTACCAAAGAGCTTCTTCATTAAAGGCGCAAACATATCGACAAAGACTTCCATGCTGGGGATGGAGGCACGGCCGCAGGGCCACCACGGCTTCGTGCAAAGGAGGCATTCTACTCGGAAACGTCCGAGAGGAAAGATGCCTACTGCGCAGCTGAGCCAGCCAATGGCGCCAGGAGCCTGGCGAGCCGGTCGTAGGTTTGGCGGGTGACAGTACGATCAGAAGGCTATTGCAGGGTTCTGCTAATATGCTGGCTCTTCACTCATGAGCGTCAACCATGTCGTTTCGCCCCCTGCCGGCCCGAGCCTCTGCGTCGCTGCTGCGCGAGGCCAAACCGCTAAAAGCGCTGTTTGGCGAAGCGAAGCGACTGGATCGACTACAGCAACTGGTCGACGGACAGTTGCAGCCCGCAGCACGAGAGTTTTGTCGTGTGGCCTCATGGCGCGAAGGGACACTGCTGCTGATCGTTACCGACAGCCACTGGGCAACGCGACTGCGCTACCAACAACGACGCTTACAACGGCAACTGCTGTGTCTGGAAGAATTCAGCGGCCTGAGCCGTATCCAGTTCAAAGTACAGCCCCCCGAAACGCCGCGGCACAAACCCAGGCCGCCGCCAGCACTGTCGGCGCGAGCAGCAGACAATATCCAGGAAACCGCTCGTGGCATTAAGGACCCCAAGCTCAGGGCCGCGCTTGAGCGGCTCGCCAGCCACGCCCGCCCCGACAGAGATGCTTGAACAGCATCCGCAGGCACCACGGCCACATGCCTGGCAATTGAAAGTCGCACCCCGTGCGAGCCAGCGTTAGGATGTCTGCCGAATCATGGTGAAAAGAGGTTTCAATGGTTAACTATTCGCACGCCACCTCGCCATGCTGATCGGCGCGTTGCTAGTCGCAACCTGGCTGATCCTATTGATTCGGTACCCCCTTCGAGCGGTACCGATTTCGCTGGGAGCGCTGCTTGGCCTTGGTATCGTTGCGGCCTGGGTGATCTGGCAAGAACAACGGGAAGAGCAGCTGCTTGCTCAACTCCAGGTGCGGATGTCGTATGCACCAACGAGCTGCCCGGCCGGACAACCGTTGCTCATCATTCTGGACAACCATAGCCCCAAGCCAATGCGCAAGCTGAGTTGGGAGGTAGCCGCCTACTCTCCCGGTTCCAGCCTTAATCTGGTGACTTCCAACTATGACGCGCCGCAATACCGTGGCCCGGGGGACCTGCAACCCGGCCAACGCTGGCAATCCTGCGCCCCGCTACCACCGTTGCGCTCAGGCTACCGGAGCAGCAACCTAGACTTTCGCGCCGAGCGGCTTCGAGGCCACTTCGCCAATTGAGATGACAGTTTGACACCTCGACGCTTTTCAATCTTAGCCAGGCAGCTTATGCTGTATGGATAAACAGTACCCCATTCATTTGAGCCGAGGTGGCAGATGGCCGTCGAAGTTGTGTACCGCAGCAGCCGGGACCTGGAGCGCTTGTTCATGGATAAAGCCGAAGCCGATCGTCACGACAAAATGCTCGAGCTGGCCGAAGCCCTGGCTGCGGCACTGCAGAAGGCTACGCCTTCACTGAGCGAACAGCAGGCCGACGACATTGGCATCTTTATGGCCCGACACCGTGACCTGTTTGCGAAGGCCTTTAAAAACAATCCGGAGGCATTGGACGAGCTGCCAGCTTCCGCCACGCCATCCTGAGACATTATGGCCCTGCGGTGATCCGTCGCAAGGAACACGTGCAGCGGGCGAAACTAGTTAATCGGTACTAGGTCCATTGGGGGCAGTCATCCAATCAGGTACCGGCATGAACAGTCCTTTCCAAAAAATCAGCGATGTGTTTCAGCCAGACTACAACGTCAATTTCAGCATCCAGAAACCCGACGGAAGTATTCTGCTGACCCTGACCGACACGGCAGGTGTGGCAGTGAAGCGTTTCATCAGCTCCAGCCAATGGCGGGACCAGCAGCAGCTCGAACGCTTGATCACCAGCCTGCAGTTCAGCCTCGCCATCGAACGAGGCGGACAGACCAGCTCTTATCGCCTGACCAAGCATTCGCACTCAGCCGCACAGTAATGCCGGGAGGCTCTGCACTTCCGACGATCAGCTTCTAGACGATCAGCTTCTAATTAAACAAGAACAAAAGTTAGCCTCCCTCCGCCGGAGCAGTGCAGCCGGCGCCTGTCATGATTCGCGGCAAGCATCTAGCCCTTCATTCCCGGACGAGGGTCACAGCCAGGCCAAAGCCTTGGCTCGTGCGACCGCCTGCGTACGTCTGGCCACCCCGAGTTTGGTATTGATTCGTCGGGCATGGGTCTTGACTGTATGCAGAGAAATAAACAGTTGCTCGGCAATCTCCTGGTTCGAACACCCCTGGGCGATGAGACGCAGGACCGTGAGCTCGCGGTTGCTCAGGATGGCCTCATCGCCGGGGGCAGCGCTTTCTTCAGGCTCACGCTCAAATTGCAGCAAACGATCACGCAGGCTTTCCCCCTTTCCTGCAGGCAACATCCTGGCAAGCCATTGTGGTTGGCGATGCTGCAACTCGTACAACGGCTTGACCAGATGCTGCCTTGCTGCCTCGCCGAGCGCTTTGCGAAGTTCCAGCTCCGCTTCGTCATGCTGGCCATCCATTTGAAGCGCTTCGGCGAGCGTGAAGCGACACTCACAGGCCAGCCCCAACCGCTGCGAACGGAGGTTTTGCTCGATAAGTTCACGCAGCGTGTCGATGGCCAACGCACCCCGGTCGGACAGTAGGTCGATCACCGCAAGGTAGCGCTGAACCCGCGGCAGCAACTCGTAGAACCCAGAAGGTGCGATATACGTGTGCCCATCGTAAAGTTCGAGCACCTGTATAAACACGGCCCTGGCCTTCTTCAATTGCCCCTGATGCAACCACGTCAGTCCAGTTATCAACGGCAGAATGCCGCGGAAACGGGCCTCCGGCACGTGTCGCCACTGTGCTAACCGCTCGGCCTCTCGCAGCCAATGGTAGGCCGTAGGGAACTCCTGATTGCGAGCTGCCAGCTCCGCCAGCCCGGCATAACCGAAGAATACATATGAATCACCACAGGTTTCCGTCTCGACTCGACCCTGCTGAAACGCCTCGCGGGCAGGCTCGTCGAGCCCCTGATAGGCCAGAAGATGGCCCCGTAGCAGCTTCAGCCGGCCGATGATCGGGCTATGACCGACACCGTCGCGTAGCACCATCAGCGACTCTTCGAGCACCCCAACGGCTCGCTCGAACTCGCCGGTAATTTCCAGCAGTTGGATTCGATCGATGCTGAGCATCGCTTCATACAGCACGCTGCCCTTAAGCCGGGCAAGCTTCATGCCTTCGCTATTGTAATGCTGGGCCAACTCGAGCTGGCTTTCGGCTATCGCCTGCTGGGACAACGCCTGATAACAAAGCACCCGTTGCGCCCAAGCGTGATCAGACAGGACCTCCAGAGCCTGAAGGCAATAGTCCCTGGCCTCAGGCTCGCCACGCAAACGCGCTAGAAAACCGCGCAACGCTTGCCACTGAGCAAGCAGCTGCGCCTGACGTCGAGCATCGGGTTGAGGAAAGAACTTGGCCAGATCGGCCAGGCAGTCATCCACTTCGTCTAACCGAGCCGAAATGATTAAAGCCCAGCCATGCAACACGATCAGCCGGGTCGTGCTGTTGAACAAATCTTGCGGAAGTTCACTGCGCCACTTCATGAAATGCGAAACGTTGTCGCCGATGAGCAGCTGCTCCTGCCCGTAGCGCTGTAAGAAGTTGGCTGCGACTTCTGGCTGTCCTGCCCACAGGGCATGCTCCACCGCCTCACGCATTTCACCGCGATTGGCAAACCACTGACAGGCACGCAGGTGCGTCTGGGTGGGTGATGCTACACCTGGCATGCGCTGCAACATCAACGCTAGCGGCCGCCACAGGCGATACCATTCACCACAGTTGTCCGTTTGGCGAATGAACAGCTGGGACGTCTTGAGCACATCGAGAAGGTCATTTCCTATGCCGTCGAGGACATGCTCACACAGCAGCGATGAAAAGCGCGGCATGCGCGCCAACGCGAACAGCGCGCGGCAGATCTCCTCACTCTGCCCCTCAAGCACTTCGCGCTGCACATAATCCCGCAGCAATGACGTACCGGCGGTCAACCGCTCACGAACCGCCTGCTCATCTGCATTCAATAACAGCAAACTGACACCGGCCAACCACCCTTCGCTGCCCGCCAACAATTGCTTGAACGTGTCATCGGCGAGCTCCAGACGGTGTGCTTTGAGCAACAACCGCAGCTCGCCAGCCGTCAGCGCCAGCGCCTCGGCTTCCAGCTCGAACAAGTCACCTTGCAGCAATAGCCTGGGCAGCTTCCAAGCGGGCTGCCGACGGCTGCTAACCCACCAGCTGACGGATTCGGGTCCCCTTTCGATAAGCAAGTCGAGGCAGGCATCGAACGGCACGGTTACCTCTCTTGGATAATCATCCAACATGATCCAAAGCTGCCGCGGAAAATCATTCAGCAGGTTGATGAGATCTTGCTGAACATCCCCGCTCTCTAAAGTTGTACCGCTTAATACCCGGCGCAGCTGTGTACACAGAGCTTCTGCAGAGAAAGGCCTGCCGCCGAGATCAAGCCAAACAAGATGTGTATCGGCCGGCACCATTCGCGCGCACTCGTTCATGAGTACGCTCTTGCCAAACCCGGCCGGTGCGCAGATCAAACGCAGTCGACAACGGGTCTCGAGCAGAGCATCGACGAGTCGTGGCCTTGGTATATGGAGCGGTGGAAGACGTGGAATAGTCGCAACTTGAACCTGCGCAGCGGCTTCTGTGCTGAGGGAACCAGGGTTGAAGCGTACGGACATAGCGAGGTTTCTCTTATTCGTATCAGTCCATTGAGAAGCGCATTGAGCGCTGCGTCAGCACCCACTCCAGGGCCAGTCGACATGGTCGTATCGGTGCGCTTGCGCGGTAATAACCTGCACGATTGTGGCTCTTTTGTCGACTCGCCTTGCAAGCAAAACCGCTCGGACTGTTTGGATACCGATCTCTAATGGCTGAAAAATATCACTCCTGCTGTGCCGAAAATAAAAAAGGCGGCCAACTGGCCGCCTTATTCACCGTACAGATGATACTTGATCAGCGCACCCCTGCATTACGCAATGCAGCAGGCGTAAAGTCGCGGGCCGACGCTTTGTAGCCGAACTCGTGCGCTGGTTCTTCATTACTCAAGCCGATGGCGATATAGCGCCCCGAGATAATGTCGTAAAGCGCCTCGAAGGCATAGGCCGGCACCTTGTGCTGATAGTACTGCAACATGTGCGCCTCCCCGACGCGCCACAATTGGCCGCGGCCGTCGTACAACTCGGATTGCACAATAGTCCAGGTATCTTCATCTACGAAGAAACGACGCTTGGCGTAGATGTTGCGCTCACCCTCCTTAAGGTTAGCTTCGATCTCCCAGACACGATGCAACTCGTAACGCGCGAGATCCTGATTGACGTGACCGGCTTTCAGAATGTCGCTGTACTGCACGTCGCTAGAATTGATCTCGTAGCTGTTGTAAGGGATATACAACTCCTTCTTACCGACCAGCTTCCAATCGTAGCGATCAGGCGCACCGCTAAACATGTCGAAGTTGTCAGTAGTCCGCATGCCGTCTGCTGCGGTACCTGGACCGTCATAGGCGACCTGCGGGGCACGACGCACACGACGCTGGCCGGCGTTATAAATCCAGGCCTGACGCGGCTCTTTCACCTGATCCAGCGAATCGTGTACGAGCAGAACGTTACCAGCAAGACGCGACGGTGCTGTTACCCGCTGCTTAAAGAAAAGCAACGCGTTCTTCGCGCGCTCTGCATCCAGATCCGTCATGTCGCTGGGGAAAGCCACTTCGTCTTCGAAGTGCACCAAGGTGTAACTACCGTTGGTTTGCGGGGTTGCCTGGACAATGTTACGGCGAACATTACCGCCGCGGTACCGCGTAATATGGTTCCAGACGACCTCCAGGCCGTTCTTCGGGATAGGGAACGCGTAGTAGCGGCTGTCGGAAAAATTGGCGATTCCGTTACCACCGTCAACCAACTCAGTATTTAAAGCGCTTTTTTTGGCTGCTTCGTAGATGCGGTCGGGCACTGCTGCAGTGCGGTGGGTTGGAAAGACCCGCATCTTGTACGTTTCTGGATAACGCTTGAACATCGCCTGCTGGCCCGCCGTCAGCTTGTCCTTATATTGATCGACATTCTGCGCGGTGATAACGAACTCAGGCTGTTCGCTTTTGAAGGGATTGGTCAGATGCCCGTCATCCAGTGGTGCGGCATCGGTCGACAAACCGCCTGTCCAGGCGGGAATCGTTCCTTCGGCGTTACCCGCCTTCTCGGCACCGAGTGGAGTCAGGGTATTGCCGAGCTTTGCGGCTTCTTCTGGAGAGACTGCAGCCATCACGCTGCTTGCCAGCAGCGAGAAGGCCAAGACACTGAATAATTTTTTTGTTGTTTTCATACGCTTCCAGTTCCTCTTGATCTTGTTTTGGCCGGAGGCCTTGTATGTAGACTGGCGCGTAGCGGAGCTCTCATTAGAGCTCCGTACGGCGATACTGAAATAGCCTCCTTAGAAGTTCACGCCCATGCTCAGGGCAAGAAAGTCGCGATCAACCAGCGTGTTGTAGTCGCCACCGAAGAAATCGGTATAGGACAGGCTGGCCGTATAGCGGTTCTGATAGACAGCGTCGACGCCAACGCTCACAGCTTTCGAGCCTTCGTTGAACAGACCGTTCGGTCCGTAACCGTCCACATCGTGAGAGAAGGACACGTTTGGCGTGAGGTTTACGCCAGCGAATACGTTGCTGTAATCCGCAAGTGCACGCAGGCGGTAGCCCCAGGAATTGGCAGTTACGAAGCCTTCATCACCGTACGCAGCAAGTTGAGTAGCGTCGTCCGGCGTTCCGTAGATCGAGTCCCGGCCATAACGCAGCTCGCTTGTACTCTCCAAGGCACCTACGTGAGCGTAGCCAATCTCGCCCACTACGGTCACCCGCCCGGCGCCCAGAACTTGGTCAAAGAAATGGGTGAACGTCGTCTGAACTTGGGTGATCTCTTTACGGTTGTAACCCCGATTGTCCGCGCCGAACCGACTAGCTACGGGCGATGTACCTGGCGCAATCGGATTGAGCACGGCACGGGTTACGTCGGTGGTATTGATTTGAACCGGAGCGTTAGGGCGGTAGCTCACTTCACCGGACCAAGCTGTTCCAGTAGGCAGTGTGGTCGAGAAGCTCAGACCATACAGACGGATGTCTTCAGGATATTCGAGATAGTACTGTCCATTTCCTAACATCACGCTCTGAGCCAATCCTGAAACGGAAGGGCCGTATGCTGGATTGCCAAAACAGCCAGGCCCTCCCCCAAATGCGCCGCACACTTGCCCGAGAATCCCACCAAGAGGTCCAGCAAGGGGGTTTCCGTTGCCCAATGCGCCAGCAGTGTCTAGGCCCGCGCTCTGCGTGCTAACAATAGGCGTACGGCTGTGATAGTTCATGAAATAAGCGCCGTATTCGGTTGCATCTCCAAGCCAACGCAGCGCCATTCCGAACTGGCCGGAATCTCGAGCATCTCGATCACCGCCACGAGGCATGACCACGCCCTCCGACGTCACGTCAAACCCTTGCCCAAACGCAGCGGCAGCCGGCTGCAGCCCCGCAATTGCAGCGCTGCCGACGTGGTAGTTACTGTCACAACCGTCCTGTACAACATCCGAGCCGAAGAACGTACCGCAGTTATCGACAATCGTTTGATCCCACTCAAGCTGGTAGAACGCCTCCATGCTTAACCGATCACTAATACTCTGCGACACATAAAGCATGTTTACCGGGATCAAGCCTTCCTTGATCTCGGCGCCAGGACGGCGGAACGCTGCTGCATCTAGCGGGTTGATCGAGTTGATCGAGTTGCCAATGAACGTGCTTTCGCCCCAGCTGACAACCTGCTTACCAACGCGGACGGTGCCAGGCAGGTCACCCAAGTAATAGTTGTGGTAAAGGAAAGCATCTAGAATTTGAGCACCGGAGGATTGCGCAGCCTCTTTACGATTGCTGTCGCTGATGTCCTTGAACAGACGGTTTTCATCCTTCAGTTCGAAGTCGTACCAGTATTTGCCACGAATAAAGGCACCGCTATCGCCATAGCGCAGTTCCAGGTCGTGAATACCTTTGAAAATCTTGGAGAAGGTCTCGCCCTTCTTGAAGTTCAAACGGCCGTCATCACCAGTCTGCGTGTATCCAGTACCGCCATTATTAATGCCTACCAAATCCATATCCCGGTCCGTCGTCGACCAGCTGGCGCCGATCGACATCGCCGAGTCCAACTGCCCCTCCACTTCCCCAATATTGAACGTGACAGCGTAAGCGGGTGATGCAATGCCCAACGCGACCGCGAGGGCCAGGGTCTTGGGCTGGAAGATTCCTTGCCTTGTTGTTTTTGTCATGAGGCGCTCCTGGTTGGTTCGAAGTACGTTCACCCTAACCACACGAAGGCAGAGGGTTAAGCGCACTAAGGTTTGATTTGCTTTGTCACTCTTAAGTATGAATGGCCTTCCTAGCACTGGCCTGCAACCGGATAGCTGCCAGCGCAGCGGATGACCTTCGACGAAGCTACCCGAGAGCTTAGCCGCCAGTCAAAGAGACGCAACCCTCTAAATAGAGCAGTTGCGATGCTGTTCGCGAGGATTTAGGCGGAGCTGAGCGCAACTGGTCGCCGTTTACTCGAACAGCCGAGCTTTACGCGGGCACAGGCACTATCCGCAGCGACGAACAAACTCGCAGCGATGCGCAAGAGCGTTACCAAAGCGCAACGCGTGAGACGAAACGAAACAGCCGGAAGGGAATGGAACGCCAACGCTTACAGAGACCAGAACCGCTGCCGAGGCGCGAAGGTAGAGCGAGACAGCCTGCCGGAAGGAAGCCTTTACGCCGATGCGAAAAAGACCACCGCGCATTTTTATCGCTCAGGTCCGAAGCCGCGATCCGTACGTCTACAGATGCGCGACTTATAGTGCCAGTGGGTAACTCGTCACATACCTTTAACAGCAAAAATGCCAGGCGCGTTCCGCCAGTAACCCTTGTAGTCCATGCCATAGCCGAACACGTAGCGATCGACGCAGCTGAGCCCAACATAATCAGCCTTAAGATCTGGACGCGCCTTGCGCTGATGATCCTTATCGACCAGCACCGCAGTGTGCACAGCGGCAGCGCCGGCATGCCGGCAGAAATCAATGATCGCGCCGAGCGTGTGCCCTTCGTCGAGGATGTCATCGATAATCAGCACATCACGATCCATGAACGAGATTTCTGGCTTGGCTTTCCAGAACAGCTCCCCTCCGCTGGTCTCGTTGCGATAACGCGTCGCATGCAGGTAGGAGAGTTCCAGCGGGAAGTTCAGCTTGGTAACCAGCTTACCGGAGAAAATCAGCCCCCCGTTCATCACGCAGAACACCACAGGGTTTCGGTCGGCCAGTTCAGCATTGATTTTCACGGCCACCGCGTCGATTGCCGCTTCGACCTCGGCGTCGGAATAAAGGCAGTCGGCTTCAGCCATGATCTGGCGGACGTGTGCAAGATCGACGGACATGGCGATGCTCCAAGACAGTTGAAAGATGAAGCAGCTCGATCAGCCGCCCTCAAATGAAGGGGCGCGACGATACCCATGCATCCAGGCACAGGGCAAGCCCTCCCGGATACATGAATAGCCGCTAACACCCTGATGCATTAATCTACGCCGGTTTATTTGACCGCCGGAGCCAACCATGACCACTCGAGAGATCCGCCACCCGCTTATTCGCCACAAACTTGGGTTGATGCGCCGTGCCGATATCAGTACCAAGAATTTTCGCGAACTGGCGCAGGAGGTTGGCTCGATCCTGACGTACGAAGCGACTCGCGACTTGCCGTTGGAAAACTACAGCATCGACGGCTGGTGCGGCCCGGTCCAGGTTGAAAAGATTTCTGGCAAGAAGATTACCGTTGTGCCGATTCTCCGTGCGGGAATAGGCATGCTCGACGGTGTACTCAGTCTGATACCAGGTGCCAAGGTCAGCGCGGTCGGCATTGCACGCAATGAGGAAACTCTGCAGGCGCATACTTACTTAGAGCGCCTCGTCGATGATCTCGACCAACGCCTGGCGATGATCATCGATCCGATGTTGGCGACCGGCGGATCGATGGTTGCAGCGATCGACATGCTGAAAAAGGCCGGGTGCAAGGAAATCCGCGCCCTGGTGCTGGTGGCTGCACCGGAAGGCATAGAGGCCGTGGAAAAGGCACACCCGGACGTCACCATCTATACCGCCTCCATTGATGACCGCCTGGACGAGAACGGCTACATCATGCCCGGCCTGGGCGATGCCGGAGACAAGATCTTCGGCACCAAGCAGAAGGACATCTGAGATGCCGCAACCCATGGAAGAATCGCTAGGTCGCCAGGTGCTGGCCGGTGCGCAGATGCTGTTCGTGGCGTTCGGCGCGCTGGTGCTGATGCCGCTGATTACCGGGATGGACCCCAACGTCGCGCTGTTCACCGCCGGTATTGGCACCCTGTTGTTTCAACTGGTCACCAAACGCCAGGTTCCCGTATTCCTGGCGTCGAGCTTCGCTTTCATCGCGCCAATCATCGCCGCCAAGGGCGACTTTGGTCTGCCAGCGGTGCTTGGCGGCGTGGTAGCGGCCGGCATCGTTTACATGTTTCTCGGCTTTGCGGTGCGCCTGAAAGGCCCTGGATTCATAGACCGGCTACTACCTCCCGTAGTGATCGCACCGGTGATCATCTCCATCGGCCTCGCCCTGTCGCCCGTCGCAGTAAATATGGCCATGGGCAAAGCCGGTGACGGCAGCGCTCAGCTCGTGCCCTACACCACGGCCATGATGATCTCAATGCCCGCCCTGCTGACCACCCTGCTAGTGGCTGTCCTCGGCAAAGGTTTATTCCGGCTGGTGCCGATCCTGGCTGGCGTCGCTGTGGGCTATGGTCTGTCGTTCGCGTTTGGTGTCGTGGATACGACCGGGATCGCGGCAGCACCATGGCTGGCAGTGCCGAACTTCGTCACACCGGAATTCCACTGGGGTGCAATTCTGTTCATGGTCCCGGTCGCGCTAGCACCCGCTATCGAGCACATCGGTGGCGTGGTGGCGATTGGTGGCGTGACGGGCCACAACTTCATCAAGAAACCGGGGCTGCACCGCACGCTCCTGGGTGACGGCCTGGCGACTTCAGCAGCGGGATTGTTCGGCGGCCCGCCTAACACCACGTATGCGGAAGTGACCGGCGCGGTGATGCTCACCAAGAACTACAACCCGAAAATCATGACCTGGGCGGCGGTCTTCGCCATTGTCCTGGCATTCATTGGGAAGTTTGGAGCTGGACTGCTGAGCATTCCGGTGCCAGTCATGGGCGGCATCCTCTGCCTGTTGTTCGGTTCAATCGCGGTGGTTGGCCTGAGCACACTGATTCGCCATCAGGTGGACCTGGCCGAAGCGCGCAACCTCATCATCGTGTCCGTGACGCTGGTGTTCGGCATCGGCGGTATGACGTTCGGCTACGGGGAATTCAGCCTGTCCGGTATCTCGTTATGCGCCATCATCGCGCTGTTACTCAACTTGGTGCTGCCCGGCGGTGAAGGCTGGAAAAACAAGCAAATCGAAGAAAACAGCTAGCCTATTGCGCCAGCACGACAGTGCTGGCTTTTACCTACTCAGCGGCATTAGCGGCATGCAGCTATCGCGATGCAAGACGCGTAGACTGCCGCGATGACTCAATCTGCCATTCCCCACCGCCAGTTGCCCGACGAGACGGTCAGTTGCAGCAGCTGCGCCGCGTGCTGTTGTCGCCTAGAAGTACTGCTACTGACCGATACCGGTGTCCCGGAGCGCTTCATCGATGAAGACGACTGGGGCGGCCAAGTGATGCGCCGCCTCGACGATGGGTGGTGCGTGGCGCTCGACCGGGACAGCATGCGCTGCACCATCTACGCTCAGCGGCCGCTTATCTGTCGGGAGTTTGAGCTGGGCTCGGATGACTGCCTGGACGAGCGCAAGGGCTCAGCAGACGCTTATCTGGAAGGCTGACGACAGCGCCATCAGCCTCCACATTTAGCTATCAGAACGAGGCTCGATAGTGAACTGCATAGCTTTCGATACCATCGTTCGGATTCTTGATGCCTGCGTTGGAATAATGGATGGCTCGCACGCCAACCTCGTGTCCGCCAGCGAAGCGCAGGCCAGCACCAAAGCGGTCCTCGAACTGAAAAGACGAGCCCAGGTCGTTGTTTTCCACCTCGGTATTCTCGAATGCTGCGATGCCGATGCCCGCTTCGAGATAAGGCGTCACTGACCCGCCGTTGAATTCATAGACGAAGACCGGCGCGAGCGAAATGCTGTGGTTGCTTGAGGTCTCGTCGCCTTCCCAGTAGGTATAGCCTGCATCCCAGTACCCAGTTAGCCGACCTACGCTGCTCTGGAACCAACTACGGTTGAAGTCGAATTGCGCGCCCAGCCGATAGGTCGTTGTCGACTCGCCAGTGCGGCCAACGGCAGCAGTCAGGTCGAGTGCATGTACGGCAGCCACCTGCCCCATCGAGATAGCCACAACTGCAGCGAGGGAGATCAGTTTTTTCATACGGAATGTCCTTATTGGAACGTTGGCATCGCTTGTCTTTGCTAAGTATCACTCAATTCAGAGGCCTGCCTGCGCGGGGAGTTCCTAAACAGAACAGTATGAAACTGTACCGTTTTCGCCCCAAAGTACCGGTAGAACGCATGCCAATCGCCGGGGATCGCCACTGCTCCAGAAGCGCACAATGGCTTTACCGTCGCTTAGCCGGCCGCTGGCTGCTAGCAAGGTCTCGAGATGCCGCGCGACCGCGGCACCGGTATCGACCAGGGCGACCTCAGGGGGAAGCATTTCGCGCAGCAGCGGCTTTACGAAAGGATAGTGGGTACAGCCGAGAATCAGCGTATCGCAGCCCTGCTCGATCAACGGCCGAACCAGGCTCTCAAGCAGCGCGCGGGTGCCTGCCGTAGCGAGCTCGCCGGCTTCGATACGCTCGACAAGGCCCGGGCATGGCTGCGTGATGACACGCACGTCGCTGGCGAAACGGTCGAGCAGCGCAGCAAATTTAGCGCTCTTCAAGGTGCCCGTCGTGGCCAGCACGCCCACCACTCCACTGCGGGTTGCCCGGGCGGCTGGTTTAACGGCAGGCTCCATCCCAATCAACGGCAGCTGCGGATACTGCTCTCGCAAGTCCGCCACCCCTGCGGCCGTTGCGGTATTGCAGGCCAACACCAGCGCTTTGGCGCCTTGCTCAAGCAAAAACCCAGCGATAGCCCGGCAGCGCTCGCGGATGAACTCCGGGCTTTTTTCGCCGTAGGGGACGTGACCGCTGTCCGCCACATACAGCAATGACTCATGAGGCAGGCGGGCACGAATCTCCCGGAGCACCGACAGCCCGCCCACACCAGAATCAAAAACCCCAATCGGGCCATTGTCAGACACGGCCGCTTCCGCAGACTGCGCAGGCCGGGTCGCGCTTGACCTTCAGCTCGCGGAAACGACTGGACAGCGCATCCACCAACAGCAGGCGGCCAATCAAAGGCTCACCGAAACCGACGAGCAACTTGATTGCCTCAAGCGCCTGCAGGCTACCCACCATCCCGACGACAGGCCCGAGCACGCCAGCCTCGCTGCAAGTCAGCTCAGCCTCAGTGCCATGGCCGTAGAGGCAGTGATAGCAGGGGCTGGACTCGACCCGAGGGTCAAACACCGATAGCTGCCCTTCGAGCCGTATGGCCGCGCCGCTCACAAGCGGTTTCACGGCCGCTACGCACGCTGCGTTGACAGCCTCACGAACCGCAAAGTTGTCCGTGCAATCCAGCACCAGGTCGACACCTGCCACAGCGGCACCAAGCGTGTCGGCATCCATCGCGGCGCGGTGCGGCACCAGCTTGACCAAAGGGTTGAGCGCGGATAGGCGGGCCATTGCCGAGTCCACCTTGTGCAACCCCACCGATGGCGTGTCGTGAGCAATCTGCCGCTGCAGATTGGTCAGATCGAGCTGATCGAAA
>Ga0222713_10000148_pt1 | contig 74997 bp, 70 predicted proteins | sample C33_649DmetaG_FD_165061 | JGI IMG/M metagenome (GOLD analysis project Ga0222713, IMG submission 165061) | Estuarine water microbial communities from San Francisco Bay, California, United States - C33_649D | ecosystem: Environmental > Aquatic > Marine > Unclassified | place: USA: California...
CGGAGTTCGCCAAGATCGCCGATTCCAACGGTTCCGAGCCGGTCACCAACTCACCGGAAGTGTTCCGCCAGTTCATGCTCGACGACATGAAAAAATGGGCTGATGTCGTCAAACGCAGCGGCGCGAAGTTCTGATTCCTGTAGTAAACATTAGGAACTTGAGGACGTAAAAAAGGGGCGGATCATTCCGCCCCTTTTGTTTTGCTGTTGCCGCAATCAGCTGAACTTGACCGTTATCGGATCGAACTCCAGCCCCAGTCCCGGTTTCTGCGGCACCGTCAGTTGGCCGTCCTTGGGTTGCGGCACTTCGCGGAACAGGCCGAAGGACCAGGGCATGTATTCCACGGTCAGGCCGTTGGGAATCGCGGACACCAGATGCACGTGAATTTCCGGCGCCAGGTGGCTGACCACCGGGATGTTGAAGGCTTCCGCCATGCCGGCAATCTTCAGCCATTGCGTGATGCCGCCGGCGCGCAGCACGTCGATCATCACGATGTCGACTGAACGCGCTTCAAGCATCTGGCGGAAGGGCGCGATGCCGTAGAGATACTCGCCGCAGGCGATGGGGGTGTCGAGCGCATTGGCAACGCGGGCGAGACCGTCATAGTCATCGGGCGCGGTGACGTCTTCGAGCCAGAACAGGCGGTAAGGATCTACCTGTTTGCCAATGGATATCGCCTGACGCACGTCCCAGCGCTGGTTGATGTCGCACATCAGGTCGATTTCGTAACCGACGGCTTCGCGGATGACCTTGATGTGTTCGACTTCCTTCACCTGGTTGGTGTCGCCGGGGAGGGCGAGCTGGGTTTTCATCTGCTTGAAGCCGCGCGCTTTCAGAAGTGCAGCGGATTTCTCGAGCTGGTCCAGCGGGAAGTGGCGCATCAGTGCGCCGCTGGCATAGGTGTTGATGCGGTTGCGATGGCCGCCGGCGAGTTTGCCGACGGGCTGGTTGTGCACCTTGCCCTTGATATCCCACAGCGCGATGTCGATGGCTGACAGCGCCAGCGTCGCAATGCCCGCAGGGCCGGCGGGTGTGGAGGCGCGGATTTTTGCGACGATCTGTTCGATGCGCATCGGGTCGTCGCCGATGATCAGGTCGCCGAAGGCCTGTACCGCCGTCAGCAGTGCCTTGTCGAGCGAGCCGCCGAAAAAGGTGAAGCCGATACCTTCAACCCCCTGGTCGGTACCGAGTTTCAGTGCGACGAAATTTTTCGAGCCCGGGGTGGTCGGACCGTCGGCCAGCGGTTCGATCTGGGGCAGGGCGACAAGTGTGGTACTGGCATGGGTGATTTTCATGGCGGCGCGTTTTCTGTTGGGGAAAAACGCGAATATCGCACACTCCGTGCCCGGCGGGGGTCAGGGTTTCAAGGCGTAGACTTCGTCAAAGCGGCGTTCCAGCTCGGCGTGGGTTCCGCGCAGGCGGTCGACCACTTCCTTGGCCCAGTCGTAGTACTGGCGCTTGCGCTCCAGCGACCAGTTGGCCGGCGCGCGGGTGCCGAGGTCGCGCACATTGCAGATCTTGTCGGCGAGTTTGACCAGCCGCGCGCGTTCGCTGGAGTGTTTGGCCTTGGCAACCTGCAGGCGCTTTCGCACTTCTTTCTTGATCCAGTGGGTGTCGGTGACTTCGAGCACGATGTCGGCGATTTCCTCGCCGAACTCGCCGCGCAGTTCCTGCCAGGAGGTTTCGGTGTCTTCCAGCGTGTCATGCAGCAGTGCGGCGGCAATTACCAGCGGGTCACGCACGGCGCCTTCGTCCCACAGCACATGCGCCAGTTCGATCGGATGGTTGATGTAGGGCGAGGCTTCCTTGTCCTTGCGCCGCTGGTCGCGGTGTTTGTGCGCGGCAAAGGCCACGGCCCTGAGAATCAGATCCGTGGTGTCGCTGAAGGTCGGTTCCAGCAGGTCCATGTTGCTCCAGTGAACGCCGTTCAGGCGCTGCGCAGCCGCAGCATGCGGATGATCGCGATGGCGGCAAACGGCAGGCCTATGGCTATGATCAGCTGCACGATCAGGAGTTCACCGAGCTGGCTGTAGTCGGCCGGCGTAGTGACCACGCCACCCTTGTACTTGACCTCCCGCGACACTACATAAATCTGGTTGAGGTACTTGGTGCCGAGGGAAGAGGCGGACAGTGCGAGATTGGTGAACGAGGCCATCACCGCAAAATAGGTGGCTTTGAGGTGGTTCGGCGCCGAGTTGGCGATCCACGCCAGCATCGGGATCATCGCGATCTGTCCCAGCGGAGATTCGAGAGCGGTATTGACCAGCGCGATGAACCGGGCGTCGACCACGCCGCCGGTGGCGGCGGCGGTCCATTGGTGCAGGCCGAACACCATACCGACATAGGGCAGCGACAGCAGTCCGCCGAGGACGGTCAGGAAGCCGACCACATAGGCAATCGAATGGTCGGCCATGAAGCGGCGGAACAGGAACATGCCGAACAGCGTCAGCACCGAGCCGATCAGCGACAGCAGTGAGATGAACTGCTGGTCAAACTTCAGTTCATCAATGAACCACCAGGTCATGCCTTCGCCGGGTCCGGGAATGGCGCGGAAAACGAAGATGACAATGACCGTGCCGAGCAGGGTGTTGCGGGCATCGGGTTCCAGTTCGCGCGTCAGCCGCAGCAGCAGGAAGGCGATGATGCCGAAGGAGCCGGTAAAAATGATTTCCTGGTTGAAGGGGATGTCGCTGAAACCCATGCCCAGCGTGAAAGCGACAAAGGCTGCGCTACCGCCGAGGATCCACCAGTTCGGCGGTGTTTTTTGCTGGTGGCTGTCGAGCAGGTTCGTGATTTCGGTGGCGCTGCGCCCCTGCGCGCGCAGGCGTTGCGCGTCGCGCCCGCGCAGCAACATGGCGATCAGTACGCCGGCCACGGAAATCGCCGGAATACACAGCGCCATCACGTAGATACGCCGGTAGATTTCAACTTTCTGGTCTTCCGACAGTGCATGCGCGCCGCTGAAGACGTGGAGATTGATCAGCGCCACCAGCACGCTACCGCCGATGATGGCGACTCGTCCCAGGGTCTGCATGGTGGTGTTCATGAGTTTGCGTTGGGCGGCGTCGATTTGTTGGCCGTCGGCATCAATGTGCGGTACGGCTTCGACGGTCATCGCGTCGGCGACGACGTCCTGCACGACAAAACCTACCGCGCCGAGCAGCACGCTGGCTACGTACCAGGCACCCGGTGGCAGGATCGCCGACATTGCGTCGCGGTCGGTGAGCAGGCCCAGCATGATCAGCAGGCTCGAGGCGATCATCGCAGCACCGAGAAATACCAGCAGGCTTTTCCAGCGCCAGATCAGATCAACGAGATGGCCCAGCGGCATTTTCAGCGCCCAGGGCACGCCGGCCCAGAATCCGAGTGCAGCGAGAAATTCCGCGGACAGGCTGAGGTAGTCCTTGACGAGGAAGGTGCCGACGATGCCGGTGAGTCCGGAAATACCGGCAGCCATGTACACCATCAATGGCGGCAGGTAGGACAGTCGCATCTCGCGGCCGAGTTCGAGGATATTACGATCCAACCACTGCATTAGTGCGCGCATGGTGTTATCCGCATTTTGTAACCTTCTGTTTTTATTGTTATTTTAAACTGATCATGCGGCTTTGTGGAGCTTCGGTTTTCGGGTCTTAAGCCGGCAGTTGATAAGCTTTTTCCCGGAGTATTCTCATGCGGGCTGCAACCACGGCCGGGTCATAAAGCGTGCAGGACTTGGATTCGAATTCGGCAAAAGCGGTTTCCGGGTCCAGCGCGGGGCGATAGGGGCGGTGGGTGCTCATGGATTCGACAACGTCGGCGACCGCAAGGATGCGCGCCTCCAGGCTGATTTCGTCGCCGCGCAGTCCGCGCGGGTAACCGCTGCCGTCAAGGCGCTGGTTGTGCTGCCACACCGCATTGGCGATCGGCCACGGAAACTCGATGTCCTTGAGAATTTCGCAACCCTGCTGGGCGTGGGTTTTGACAATGGCGAATTCAGCAGGCGACAGTTGTGTCGGTTTGGACAGGATTTCCGCGGGCACGCTACCGGCGATCCGCAGGCCGGTGACCTGGTGTTCGGTCAAACCGAGTTCGATGCCGATGGCAGCGGCCAGTTCGCCGAACCGCTTTTGGTGGCCCGAGGTATAGGGATCGCGCAGTTCAACCATATGCGAGATGGCCTGCACCGTGGACATGATCGAGCGTTCGAGGCGGTCAATGTATTGCTTGACGCGTTCTTCCTGCGTCCGGCGTGCGGTGATGTCCTGCAGCGTGCCCAATACGACAGGGCGGTTGCCGGGCGTGGTGCGGCTGCCGGCAATGTTGCGGACAATATCACGCAGTGTAAAGTTGATAATGTCCAGCGAACTGCTCATTTGAGTTGCCTGCGCCGTCTGCAGGGAAAGCGCAGACCGTTAGGCGTTTTGCAGCTTATGTTTGCGAATCCACTAAAGGGCCGTGGCGACGATGAGGAAAATGGCGCATTAGAGCGTGAATGCCAGTGCCGGAGCGAGCGGTTGAGTGCGGCTCCGGGGTCGCCTGCGATCATGTTGTCCGCGTGGCGCTGGTCCAGATGGTTCAGTGCAATAAACAGGATTGTGGCAGTGATGCCAGCAAAAACCAGTCCCTAGATCCGTTCAAATAACGACGCGGAATCGTTCTGGTGCAGCGTACTGCTCAGAAAATGACCGATTAAAAGCCATGATGAACCGGCCAGAACGTAACCCAGTATCACCTAGACAGGAAGCTTCCGATTTTCTGATCCTGCACAATCGAGGATTTGATGCCTGATGGATTGGCCGCTAAGGGTTCATACGCTTGGCCCTTTTTCCTGCCATTTGATCGCGGTATAACGCCCAATCCGGACTTCAGGGCTCCAGAAATCCGGGGGCAGGCCGGCCTGATACTTGAGGCGGGCGAGGAATTCAGCAGCATCTGCTGAATGATCCCACATCTCGGGCAGGAAGCTGCTGCGATGGCAGCCGTATTCCAGGACCACGCCGTCTGTGCCGGGTCGCAGTTGCGCCAGGGTTGCGGCTTCGTCGGTGGTTTGCAGCGATTCAAGGGCTGACAACACGCAGACCTCGATACGTGTATTCGCGAATTCGTCGCGTCCCAGTGGTTTGAAACGCGGGTCCTTGCAGGCGGCGGCAACGGCATTGGCCATGACGTCTTCGGCAAGCGTGCGTTGTGCCTCCAGTGTGCCTGATCTGCCGCGCAGGCGGCCGTCGTGCAGCAGGGTCACATAACTGGCGCGCTTTGCCTGCAGCCAGTCGGCATCGGGAACATCGAAGCGTGTGTCCGGGTTCAGTTTGCGCGCGATCGCGCCGCGCGCAATCGCTATCAGGGTTTGACCGGTTTCAGGTGGCATGTCTTGCGGGTGCGGATGCATGATGCGTAGTGGTGGGCGTGTTGTCGCGCTGTCCGGCATTTCGCCGTGACACGCTGCTATAATGCCAATAAAATCAGTAAATTACGAGGGCCTTGTGAGACCTCGGGACTGCGCCGGTATAAAACCCTGCGAGCATGTCCGGGTCCCTGACACCACCGATGACCGCCAAAACTCCAGCAGCCCGTTATGTTGCCCTGATTCCTGCCGCCGGCAGCGGATCGCGCATGGGTGCGGGTGTGCCCAAACAATATGCGCCGCTGGCCGGCCGGCCTTTGATCGAACACGCGGTGCATCGCCTGTGCGCGCATCTGCGGATCGAACAGGTTTTTGTCGTGCTCGCTCCGAGTGACACGCAGTTCAGCCGTTGCGACTGGCGCGGCTGCGAGGCCAAGCTCAGCGCGCTGTACTGTGGCGGCGAGACCCGCGCTGCCAGTGTATTCAACGGTTTGCTGGCAGCGAATGATGCGCTGGATGCCAATGACTGGGTGCTGGTGCACGATGCGGCACGTCCCTGTCTGAGTGCGACTGACATTGACCGTCTGATCACGGAAATCGGCGACAGCGAAGTCGGCGGGCTGCTCGCGGTGCCGGTTGCGGATACGCTAAAGCGCGCAAATGCCGCACAGGAGGCGGTGCAGACCCAGGGCCGCGACCGCCTGTGGCGGGCGCAGACGCCGCAGATGTTCCGTTACCGCGTGCTGATCGAGGCATTGCGCCGTGCGGATATCGCCGCAGTGACCGATGAATCCAGTGCTGTCGAGCAGACCGGCGCGAAGCCGCGTCTGGTGCAGGGCAGCGCGGAGAATTTCAAGATCACCTATCCCGAAGACCTGGCGCTGGCCGAACTGATCCTCGCCCGGGCTTCACATTCTGCAGGGAAATGAAATGCGTATCGGACAGGGTTTTGACGTGCATGCACTGGTTGAAGGGCGGCCGCTGATCATCGGCGGCGTGACCATTCCGTTTGAGCGCGGACTCGTCGGGCATTCCGATGCCGACGTGCTGCTGCATGCCTTGTGTGATGCGTTGATCGGTGCGGCCGGGCTGGGCGATATCGGCAAACATTTTCCGGATACCGATCCACGCTACAAGGGGGCCGACAGTCGCGTGCTGCTGCGCGCCGTCGTGCAGCTGCTGCAGGAGCGTCATCTCGCAGTAGTCAATGTTGATATGACGATCATTGCCCAGGCGCCGAAAATGGCGCCGCACATTCCCGCGATGCGCGCCAATATCGCCGCCGATCTCGGTGTGACCGTTGAAGACGTCAATATCAAGGCGAAGACTGCGGAAAAACTGGGTTTTGTCGGTCGCGGCGAAGGCGTCGTCGCCGAAGCGGTGGCCCTGATTAGCCATGCGGTCACCGCAGCAGGCCGGGCCGGCGACTGAGCGTGCAGGGCGCGGAGCCCGCCGGGCCTTATAATCCCTGTTCTCCATGTTGCGTCAGGAAACGCGATGAGCGAAATTAACTGGGCTGCCGTTTTCAAGCGCATGGAACTCACGCACGCCGCGCCTGATGTGCTCAAGCTGCCGCAATGGGAAGAAGCCAGTTGGCAAAAACTGCTGGCACGCACCACGCCGCGGCATTTTCGTGCCAGTGAGGTGGTGATCCAGCGCGGCGCCGCAGACCGCACGCTGTATCTGGTGGCGGCGGGCATGCTCGAAGTCGGCGTGACCCAGGTTGATGGCGTCAGCATGACCTCTCTGGCGCGCATCACTACCGGCAGCATTCTCGGTGAACAATCCTTTTTTGACAGCCAGCCGCGTTCGGCAAACGTGTGGGCGGTGGCTGATGGCACGCTGCTGCTGCTGCCTTATGAAAACTTTGTTGAGTTCGGTGACGCCGAACTCGCGCTGGCACGCGATTTCCTGTTTGCGATGGCGCGCGTGTTGTCGATCCGGCTGCGCAATACCTCGTTCCGGCTGCGCCGTTAGGCGAGCGGCAGTTCGACGCGGGCGCGCAGACCGCCGCCTTCGCGCGGCAGCAACTGCACCTGACCGCCGTGCAGGCGGGCGATGCGGTCGACTATCGCCAATCCCAATCCGGTACCGCTGGTCGAACGTGCGCTGTTCAGGCGGGTGAAGGGCTGCAGCATGCGCGCCGCATCGGTGGCCGGAATGCCCGGACCGCGATCCAGCACTTCAACGATATTGACTGATCCTTCTCGCGTCGTCGCGACTTCGACGGTGCCGCTGCCGTGGTGCAGGGCGTTGTCGATCAGGTTGGCGAGCAGTCTCTGGAACGCCTGCGTGCGCAGGGCCTGTGACGCGGTATCGCCGGCATGCATGACGATGTCGCGGCCGTTGCGCGTGTAACGTTCGATCACTGTTCTTGCCAGTGCATTAAGATCGGATTGACCGGATATTTTCTCGGCATCAACCGGCCGCGCAAAATCGAGGAACTGACCGATCGCGGTGTCGATGTCGCCGATGTCCTGGGCGACGCCGGCCTTCAGATCGGCATTGCCGTGATCATCGAGCATTTCCAGCGCGAGGCGGATGCGCGACAGCGGCGTGCGCAGGTCGTGCGAAACACCCGCGAGCAGCAAAGCGCGTTCATCGTCCTGGCGCTGGATGTCGGCGGCCATCTGGTTGAAGGCGCGGGCGAGGGTACGGATTTCCGCGGGACCGTTTTCGGTGACTCGCGTCGGTGTGGCGCCGCGGCCGAGTATTTCGGCGGCACGAGTCAGTTCGCGCAGCGGCCGGTTGATGCGGGCCACCACAAGAAAAGCGCCGATTACCGCCAGCGCCAGCACCAGTGCGCCCCAGCCGATCCAGCGCAGCGGTTCATTGCGTTCGATGCGGCCGCGCGGCAGTGATACCCAGTATTCATCGGTATCAATGCGAAAGCTCACCCAGACGCCGGCGATGCCTTCTCGTTCCAGCGTCACGCGGGTCTGTTCACCAAGGCGTTCGCGCAGCTGTGCGGCCATGATGCGCAGGAAGGGCTGGTCGGGCAGTGCGGGCACGGCTTCATCCGGATCGCCGGCATAGACCTGAATGCCTTCGCGCTGGGCCAGTTCATCAAGCAGTGCGTAGCGGCGGCCGGGGTCGGCGGTGACCAGTGCAGCGCGGGTCAGGTTGACGACGCTGACGATCTGCTGCGCCGCCTGCAGCGCGCGCGGTTCGATTTCGGAAGCGCGGAAAATTTGCAGCCAGGCCAGATGGGCGACGACCAGCAGTCCGGCAATCAGCAGCACGCTGCGCCATAGCAGCGTGCGCGGCCACAGCGTCATTGCGCCTTGCCGTCGGGAATGAACACGTAGCCGAATCCCCAGACGGTCTGGATGAATGCGGGTTTGGCCGGATCGGGTTCGATGATTTTGCGCAGGCGTGAGATCTGCACGTCAATCGAGCGGTCAAAGGCGCCGAACTCACGGCCGCGTGCGAGTTCCATCAGCTTGTCGCGTGACATCGGCGTGCGCGGGTGTTCGACCAGTACCTTGAGCAGCGCGAATTCACCGGTGGTCAGCGACTGGTCTTCTCCGTTACGCGACAGTTTGCGTGTTCCCAGATTGAGACGGAACTCGCCGAACTCGATGACCTGCGCTGCAGCGCCGGGGGCGCCCGGCGGGGCTGCGGGCGGTTGCCGGCGCAGCACTGCCTGGATGCGTGCCACGAGTTCCCGCGGATTGAAGGGCTTGGGCAGATAGTCATCGGCGCCGAGTTCGAGGCCGACGATGCGGTCGACGTCATCGCCCTTGGCGGTGAGCATGATGATCGGCAGGGTTTCGCCGCCGCCGCGCAGCCGGCGGCAGATCGACAGGCCGTCCTCGCCGGGCAGCATCAGGTCGAGGATCATCAGGTCGTAGCGCTCGCGGGTCAGGTAACGGTTCATTTCCACCGCGTCGGCGACCACGCGCACCGCATAGCCCTGCTCGGTGAGATAGCGGTTGAGCAGGTCACGCAGCCGCACATCGTCGTCAACAACAAGAATCCGGGTTTTGGTCTGGGTCATGACGCAATCCTAGCCAGTTCGGCTGCGTCCGGCCATGGGGCCGCAACAAAGTCTTACAAATTCACGGGTTGCCGGCGCTTGCTGCGGGTTTAGCATGCTCACGGTTCCAAGGGGCCTGTCGCGATCCGGCAACAATTGCTTACACAATGGACTTCACCGGAAACAGTTGGTTTACAGCCGACGCCGAAGATGGTCTCAACGCTCCGAAGGGGCGCGGCCGCGGACCCGATCCGGTTCCCGGCATAACCCTACAGCCTGGAGGTTACGATGATCAGTAAGACCGGGATGGGCCGGCGACGAAGATGCAGCACGCGGGCCGTCACAGTTACAATCGACGCCATGGCGCCGGTTTGGAAACGGCAAGCAGTAATTACTGGGAGCTTGGTGCATGAAAATCTGGCAGGCAATCGTTCTGGGATGTGCAGTGCTGCAGTCAGTGCCGGCGCAGGCCGGTTTCTGGCGCGATCTGCCGTCGCTCCAGGGCCAGGGCCGGCCGGACCGCGGTGACCGCGGACCGCAGCGGCAGCGTGATGCAGGCCAGCCCGAACGTTTCGAGCGGCAGCAACAGCATCAGCGCCTGTCGGACGACGAGCGCCGCGAACTGCACCGGGATCTCGACAAGGCGCGGCGGGAAATCTATCAACCGCGCCGTGAACGCTGAAAAATATTCATAAGGAATTGATGGTGAAAATGAAACTGATGATGTTGGTGGCTGCGATGGTGGCGATGCCGGTGTTTGCGGCTGACAGCACCAAAGCCGGCGAGGGCCCGCACGGTCCCCGCCACGAGGCGTGCAAGGCCGATCCGGCAAAATGTCAGCAGGAACGCAAGGCGCATCGCGAAAAGATGTGTGCGGAAAATCCCGAACGCTGCAAGGAAATGAAGGCCAAGGCGGAACAGCGTCACGAGCAGTGCAAGGCGGATCCGGCGAAGTGCCGGCAGGAACGCCAGGCGCAGCGCGAGAAGATGTGCGAGCAGAATCCGGAACGCTGCAAGGAAATGAAAGCAAAGGCGGAAGAACGCCGCGCGCAGTGTCAGGCCGATCCGGCGAAATGTCGGCAGGAGCGCCGGGCGCATCGCGAAAAGATGTGTGCCGAGAATCCCGAGCGTTGCAAGGAGATGCAGGCGAGGATGGAGGAGCATCGTGCGCAGTGCAAGGTGGATCCGTCGAAATGCCATCCCCGGGGACCGGGCGCGCCGGCACAGCCGCGCACCTGATCGGCAGGCTCCCGACAACGGCTGCACCCTGATAGGGCGGCCGTTTTTTTTGCGCCTGTGTTTCCGGGGGCGACCATTTCATTTCGCCATACCGGTTCGCACATGGCGAAACCGGGTTTTCGGCCTTACCGGATAAACAATATAACTATATGTTTTTAAAGTAATTTATTAAATTATCCGGCTCAGGGGCCCCGAGTGCCTCGCTTTTAGGCAGTTGCGAACGCTAAAATGACATCCGCAATCCACCGGTAACCTGCGCGGCAAGGGAAAACCCGCGACGCGCCAAGGACTTACAACAAGAGCAAAAGGGGATCAGGCACCATGCTGGCAACGCGCATCAGACAAAAAGACGGTCTGTTTTACTTCGCGAGCTATCCGGCCAAGGAAGTGCTGGAACGGGTTCGCTTCATCAGCCGCTTTTATGGCGAAGGTGAGGAAATCACGCCGCAAAGCCTGCCCCAGCAGGACGAGATTGCCCAGTTTATTTCCCGCATCGAGCGCACCGACGAGGCCTTCCAGCGCCAGATGTCCAAGGCCAAGGTCCGCCAGTTGCGTAACTTCTATGAAATGGCGGTCAGCCAGCCGCCGATTCCCGGCACCGTGTTGCTTTTTACCTCGGATGAACTGCGCTTCCAGTCGCTGCCGGGCCAGGATACGGTCGGTCATCTGTCGGAGCCGGCCTCGAAATACCTGATCATCGATGGCCAGCACCGCCTCGCGGCGCTGAAGTTTTATCTGATGGAGCACCCGGCAGAAGCGGCGTCGATCAACGTTCCCTGCGTTATTTTCGACGGCCGCAGCGAAGACTTTGCCGCCGAGATGTTCGTGATCATCAATTCGACGCCGACACGCATCAACAAAAGCCATCTGGTTGATCTGTACGAGCGCGTGTCCTGGGCCGACCCCGATAAACGGTTTGCCGCGCGTATGGTCGAGGACCTGTATTCGGAAGACGACAGCCCGCTGCAATACCGCATCAACCGCCTCGGCGGCCGCAGCCAGAAGGATAAGTGGATCCTGCAGGCAGAACTCTTCAACGAACTGCACCGCTGGATCAGTGCCGACTGGCGCAAGATCAGCCGTACCAGCAATCTGTATCGTGAAAGCGAGCGCTTTTACGAAATCATCCGCGACTTTCTCAAGGCCGCACATAAGGTCTGGGGAGATGCCTGGGGCCATGACAGCTACCAGATTACCCGGCCGGTGACGCTGAAGGCGATGATCCGGGTCTGTGCCGATCTCGCACGGACGGATGCCGAACCCGCGCAGGGCCGTATCAAACGCTGGGAAGAGCGGTTGTCAGCCTGGGCCGAGCATCGCGCCCAGTTCAAGGGCGACGGCTTCTATGAGCGTTTCCCGGCCAAGGGGCAGACCGAGCGGGTGAGTCGCATCCATCGCGATCTCGCACGCTGGGCGGGCATCGAAATCAAAACCAAGGCGCGCGCGGCCAAAGCCTGAGTTGATCTGGTTCAAAACAAAAGCGGCGCTTGATGCGCCGCTTTTGTTTTTTGAGCCTGGGTTTTCAGGACCAGGCGATGCCGGATCCACCGCGCTCTTATTTCGCCGCCTGCACCATGATTTCCACCAGCGTGTCCGGCGTACCGAGGCGGGCCTCGACGCAGGCGCGCGCCGGAACATTGTTCGCATCGACCCAGGCAATCCAGGCTTCATCCATCTTGGCCTTGTCGCGCATGTCGGTGATCCAGATCGTCGCCGTCAGCAGTTTTGACTTGTCGGTGCCGGCGGTTTTCAGCAGTGCATCGATCTTGGCGAGGATTTCGACGGTCTGTTCGCGCATGCCCTTGCTGCGGTCATCAGCGGTGAGGCCGGCGAGATAGACGGTATTGCCGTGGATGACTGCGCGCGACAGGCGTGAGTCGCTGTTGAAACGCTGGATATCGATCATGGGTATGCTCCGCGGTGGTTTTGCCGCCGGGGAGTTCATCCTCGACGGCGGGGTTGGATCAGATATGTCCGGAGGTCAGCCAGCGGCCTAAGAAAAAGATGCCGATGGCTATGAACGCAAACATCACAAAATCCGGGATTCTGCTTTTGCTGTTGTTGCCGATCTGTGCTGAATGCAGTGCCTTGAAGATGAGGAAGCCGGCAATCAGCAGGGTCAGTGTCATGAGGGGGGCCTCGTAATGCGACTCCCACAGTGCACCGAGACCCTGCGACAGCCAGCCGTTCTCGCGGAACAGGTGATAAGCGACACCGCCGATGCCCATCAGGATCAGGCCACCGATCAGGAGGGTTCCCAGTAAATTAAAAAGGGATCTCATGAATTGTAAGTAACGCCTTGATTATTTTCATTGATTTTTCTGCTCTTGGAACAGTATAACGCAGCTGCTACAGACATGGCTGGGCTGCGGCGTAAGCTACAATCACTGCTCTCTGTGGCATCTGTTTCCGATGAATATCCTCGCCTTTGATACTTCCACTGATTATTGCAGCGCTGCATTGTGGCGGGATGGCGCCTGCGTTGAGCGGGCGGTTGCTGCCGGTCAGTCGCATTCCTCGCTGCTGATGCAGATGGTTGATGAGGTGCTGTCCGAGTCGGCGTTGACGCTGCACGATCTGGACGGGCTGGCTTATGGCGAAGGCCCGGGGTCGTTTACCGGACTGCGCATTGCCTGCGCGGTGGCACAGGGTCTTGCGTTTTCCACGGACCTGCCGGTTGCAGGCATCGGCACGCTGCAGGCCATGGCTGCAGCCAGTGAAGCGTCGCGCGTGATCTGCTGTCTGGATGCGCGGATGCAGGAGGTTTATCACGCCGCTTATGAGCTGCAGGATGGTCAGTGGCGGGAAATTTCGGCGCCGCGCGTCTGCGCGCCGGCGGCGGTGCCTTTACCCGAGGGTGCAGGCTGGACCGGGTGCGGCAGCGGCTTTGCCGTATATGGCGATGTATTGAAGCAACAACTGGGGCCGGGATTGGCCGCGTTGCGGCCGGCTGTCTATCCGCATGCCCGCGATATCGCACGCTTTGCCGCGCCGGTGTTTGCTGCCGGACGCGGACTGCCGGCGGAGCAGGCTGCGCCGGTTTATGTCCGCGACAAGGTTGCCTTGAAAACCGCGGAACGATGAGTGCGCAACTGGATGCGCAGTCCCGGCTGCGCTTGATGACCGCCGGCGATCTCGATACCGTCGAGTCCATCGAGCGCTCGGTGTATCCCCATCCGTGGACGCGCGGCAATTTTGCCGATTCGCTGGCTTCGGGTTATCACTGCTGGGTGATGGAGCGCGACGGACGCCTGATCGGTTATGCGGTGACCATGGTGGCTGCTGGTGAGGCGCATCTGCTGAACCTGAGCATTGCTGCCGATCAGCAGCGGCGCGGATTGGGCAGCGAACTGCTGCAGTTCGTGCTGCAACTGGCACGTGATTGCACGGCCGTCACCATCTATCTTGAGGTCCGTGCCTCGAATCAGGCAGGGCGTGCCTTGTACGCGCATCACGGCTTTGCCGAAATCGGCATCCGCAAGGGTTACTATCCGGCTCATGGTGGCCGTGAGGATGCGGTGACGATGGAGAAAAAACTGGCATGAGCGACACGGTATGAACGACAGTCAGCGACGCGAAGAGATGCTGCGCGAGATGGGTATCAGCCCGATCTGGCGGCTTCGCGCCGGACCTGGTGCCGCTGTTGATGAGCCGATGCCTGCCGCCCGTACGCTGATCGCGGAAGAGCCTTCGCCGCAAACGGCGCCGCTTGCGCCGCCGCCGGCTGAGGCTGGAGGCATGGACTGGACTGCACTGAAGGCCTGCGTTGCCGACTGCACAGCCTGCGGCCTGCACAAGGGCCGCAACAAAACGGTTTTCGGTGTAGGTGATGAACGCGCGAACTGGCTGTTTGTCGGCGAGGGCCCCGGTGCGGATGAAGATGCGCAGGGTGAACCTTTTGTCGGTCAGGCCGGCAAGCTGCTCGACAATATGCTGGCGGCCATCCATCTCAAGCGCGATACCAATGTCTATATCGCCAACATCGTCAAATGCCGGCCGCCCGGCAACCGCAATCCGCAAACGGATGAAGCCGCTGCCTGTGCGCCTTATCTGAAGCGGCAGATCGAACTGATCCGGCCGAAACTGATTGTGGCGCTGGGCAAGGTGGCTGCGGTGAATCTGCTGGGCCGCGACGCGAGCATTGCCAGTCTGCGCGGCAGTGTCCACGATTGCGGCGGCATTCCGTTGATCGTGACCTACCATCCAGCCTATCTGCTGCGCACGCTGCCCGACAAGGCGAAGGCCTGGGAAGATCTTTGTTTTGCCGTGAGCGCGATGCAGGGCTTGCAATCGGCGCAAGCTGCCGCCACCTGATTGCTATTCACACCTGTTTTTGAGGGGGCTGATGATGAAAAAACTTAATATATTGATTTTATTGGTATTTTCATTGATTTCAGGCGGCTGCGGCTATAACGCCCTGCAAGCCACCGACGAACAGATCAAGGCAAGCTGGGCGGAGGTCGTCAATCAGTATCAACGTCGCGCCGACCTGATCCCGAATCTGGTGGAGACCGTGAAAGGTTTTGCCGCCCAGGAAAAGGATGTGCTGCTTGGCGTGACCAACGCGCGATCCAAGGTGGGTTCGATACAGGCGACGCCGGAGCTGGTCAACGATCCGCAGGCCTTTGAAAAATTCGCCCAGGCGCAGGCCGGTCTGTCGTCCGCGCTGTCTCGCCTGCTGGTGGTTGCCGAAAATTATCCGCAGCTGAAATCGGATGCCAATTTTCGCGACCTGCAGGCGCAGCTCGAAGGGACTGAAAACCGCATCACTGTCGCGCGCAAGCGTTACATCGATGCCGTGCGCGAATACAACACCATCGTACGTTCCTTCCCGAGCAATCTCACGGCAATGGTTTTTGGCATGAAGGAAAAAGCGCAGTTCAGCGTCGAAAACGAGAAGGAAATCAGCAAGGCGCCGAAAGTCGATTTCGGAAAGCCGGCAGCGCCTGCGGTGCCGTCCAGCCCTGCCAACGAATACGCGGTGCCCGCCGCCAAATAATCCATGCGTCAGTTGATGCATTGGCGCGCATGGCTGGCGGCTGCGCTGCTGGGCTTTGCCCTGCAGGCAGCCGCAGCCGTGGATATCCCGCTGCTCAAAGCGCGGGTCACCGACAGCACCGGCACGCTGTCCGCGCAGAACATCGCGCGGCTGGAGCAGAAACTGGCCGCCTTCGATCAGGAAAAAGGCGTGCAGGTGGCCGTGCTGATGGTGCCGTCCGTACAGCCGGAATCCATCGAGGAATACGCCGTGCGTGTGTTCGAAAAATGGAAGCTCGGCCGCAAGCGCGTGGACGACGGCGTGTTGCTGGTCATCGCCAAGGATGACCGCAAGCTGCGCATTGAGGTCGGTTACGGCCTGGAAGGTGCAATCAACGATGCGACCGCCAAACGCATCATCAGCGACGATATCGTGCCGCATTTCAAGCATGGCGATTTCGCTGCCGGCGTTGATGCCGGTGTGTCGCGCATTCTTCGCGTGGCAGGAGGCGAGCCGCTACCGCCGCCGGCGTCGCAGGGACCGGGCCCTTCATCACCGTTGCCCTTTGATCCGATGCTGCTGTTTGCCACCTTCATTTTTGCCAACCCGCTGGCGCGGATGTTGCGGCCTTTGACCGGTCGTGTTCCCGCTGCGGGTCTGATCGGTCTCGCCGTCGGCGTCGGCGCCGGACTGGTTTTTGCCAGTCTGCTGGCAGGAATTGCGGCAGGCGTAATCATTTTTGTCATTGCACTGCTGGAGGGCTCCAGCGGCGGTTCATGGGGCGGCGGTGGCGGGTCGTGGTCTTCCGATAGTGGAGGCAGCTTTTGCGGTGGCGGGGGATTCAGTGGTGGCGGCGGCAGTTCCGGTGGTGGCGGCGCTTCGGGAAGCTGGTGATATGGGTATGGCGACATGAACCTCAAACGATTTGTCAGGCATGTTCTGCTGCCGCCCTGGGTGGCGCGGCGGACTTTTTCGCCGCCGGTAATGCGCCGGGTTGAAGACGCCGTGAAGAGCAGTGAGCGGTCCCATCGCGGCGAGCTGCGGGTTGCCGTGGAGGCCTGTCTGGAACTGGAGCAATTGTGGCGCAAGCTGAGTCCGCGGGCCCGTGCCGAGGAGGTGTTCTCGCAACTGCGGGTCTGGGATACCGCGGAGAACAGCGGCGTGCTGCTTTACATCAACTGGGCCGACCGCAATATCGAGATCGTCGCCGACCGCGGCATCAGCGCACGGGTTACGCAGGATGAATGGGAGGCGATCTGCCGGGTGATCGAGCGGTCCTTCCGCACCGGGCAGTTCGAAACCGGATTGCTGCAAGGCATCGCACAGATTACAAATCTGCTCACCACGCATTTCCCGGCTGCATCCGACAATGTCGATGAACTCTCCAATAAGCCGGTCGTGCTTTGAGCTTCGGATGGGCAAGCGGGGTGCACTGATTTAGTGCCCTGTCTTGCTGCAGCACTGAAGCAGCCGCCCCGGTGGTGGCCGCTGGACGACGGATTGCGGTAAAGTGTCGCCTCTGTTGCCGAAAGACTGCGAACATAATGCGGCACGGTACCAGCATCCACCGGAGGAGCGATTTTGGTTCATTGCGGCTGTTCCATACGCAAGGCACGTGAACTCAATGGGGTGCGTGCATGATTGATGCCATTTCCGCAGGTCTGTTTGCATTGCTGACACCGCAGGCTTTGCTGTTCCTGTCGCTGGGCGTGGTATACGGTCTGGTCATCGGCATTTTGCCTGGCCTCGGCGGTGTGGTGGCGATGGCGCTGTTGCTGCCATTTACCTATGGTTTTGAAACCGCAGCGACGCTGGCCCTGCTGCTCGGTGCGCACATTGCAACGATCTGGGGCGACTCGGTCACCAGCATCCTGTTCAGCGTACCCGGTTCGGCAAAGGGACTGTCGCTGTGTTTCGACGGATATCCGATGACCAAGCAGGGCAAAGCCAAACGCGCGCTCGCGGCGTCGGCGACCGGCGCTTTGCTCGGCGGCATCATCGGCGCGGTGTTTCTTGCCCTGTGCATACCGCTGATCCGTCCGGTGATCCTGGCTCTGGGTCCCAGTGAATATCTGATGATGGCCTTTTGGGGGCTGACGGTGATTGCGACCTTCAGCGAAGGGTCGTTGATGAAAGGCATGACCGCCAGCGTGCTCGGCGTGCTGGTGGCTTTCATCGGCACCGATGTGGTCACGGCAACCCCGCGTTTTACCTTCGGCAATGAATTTCTGCTCGACGGCATTTCTTTTCCGGTGGCGATGATCGGACTTTTCGCGGTTTCCGAAATGATGAAAATGTCGATACGCGGCACGCCCATCATCGACCGTTCGCTGGTTACCGAAGACAGTACGGTGTGGCAGGGCGTCTGCGATGCCTGCCGCCACTGGTGGCTTGTGGTGCGCTCCAGCCTGCTGGGATTGTGGATCGGCGTGTTGCCCGGCGTCGGCGCCAGTGTTGCGGGGCTTGCGGCCTATGCGCAGGCCGTGCAGACCTCGAAAACGCCCGAGCGTTTCGGCAAAGGTGCGGTGGAAGGGGTGATCGCGCCGGATGCGACGATGGGTGCCAATGAAGGCGGCGGTCTGATGCCGACGCTGGCCTTCGGTATTCCCGGCGGCGAGAGCATGGCGATCCTGCTGGTGGCTTTCATCGGTCTCGGCATCGTGCCGGGTCCGGACATGCTGACCAAAAACCTCGATGTCGTGTTCAGCATGGTGTGGATCATCGTATTCGCCAACATCGCCGTCACCATCATCGGCCTCGGCATTACGCCCTGGCTGGCGCGGCTGCCCTCGCTGCAGGCCAATCTGATGGTGCCGATGGTGCTGTCGGTGTGTTTTGTCGGCGCTTACGCGACGCGCGGACGCATCGAAGATGTGGTGGTTGCCGCGGTATTCGGCGTGGTCGGCTATCTGATGGACAAGTACCGATATTCGCGGGCGAATTTTGTCATCGGCATGGTGCTGGCGGTGATGATCGAACGCAATCTGCACATCTCGATCAATCTCTACGGTGCCGATTTCCTGCTCGACCGGCCGATTGCGCTGGCGATGCTGATTTTTGTCGTTGTCACTGCGGCGCTGCCGTTCTGGCGCGAACACCGCCGCAAGCGCGCGGCCCTTCAGGCCGGAGGTGCGGCATGAGCCGGCATGCCCAGGAAAACCTGATTTCGGTTATTTTGATCGGATTGTTCGCGATGGTGCTTTATCTGTGCCAGGACTTCGGCCCGCGGGCGCGGCTGATTCCTTTGCCGCTGGCGGCTTTCGGTATCGCGCTGACCGTGGCGCAGCTGGTCTGGCATAACCTTGGTCGGGATGATGCGGCGCCGATTGAAATGATCAGCGTTGATACCAGCGCCGTGACGGCGAATGCCGAGGGTAAGCCTCGCACCGAACGTACCGAAGAACAGCTGGGGAAGTGGGGCGAGAACGGCGCCTATCTGATTGTCGCGCTGCTGGTGGCGATGGTCTTTACGGTGGGCATATTCCCGACGGTGTTCATTTTCACCGGTGGTTATCTGATCCTCACCCGCTACTGCACGGTGCTGCGCGGCCTGACGTATTCCGCGGCGCTGACGGCTTCGGTTTATCTGCTATTTGTGGTAGCTCTGGAAATGCAGCCCTATCACGGCTTGCTGGCCGGATTTTTGTCCTGATGGATTCTGACGAGGAGAAAGCAATGAAAAGCAATCGCAGGAAATTGTTACTGGCCGGCGCGATGACGCCTGTAGTGATGGGCATGCCGCTGCGTGCCTCGGCGCAGTTGCCGGATTATTACAAGGGCAAAACCCTGATTATCAATATTGCCGGTAGTCCCGCCGGCGGCCATACGCGCTTCGCGCGTATGCTGGCGCCGTACATCGAGAAGCATATCGGTGCGAAAGAAGTGCGCCTGGTGAACATGCCGGGCGGCGGCGGCCTGAAGGCGGCCAATCATGTGTGGCGGCTGAAACCGGGGGCGAACGAAGTGTATTTCGGCAACGTGTCGACACTGCTGCTCGCCAATCTTGCCGGTAGTGCCGGCGCCACCTTTGATCCGACCAAGTTTGCCTTTCTCGGCCGTGTCACCAGCGAGCCGCGCGTGCTGACCGTGGGCGGCAAATCTGCGATCCGTTCGGTGGCGGACATGCAAAAGCTGAAACGGCCTTTCGTGTTTCCGTCGCAGGGCACTGACGAGGATTTTTACACCATGGCGGTGCTGGCCGATGCGCTGGGCTACAAGCTGAAGGCGGTGACCGGTTATGAAGGCAATGCCGATACCTCTCTGGCAGTGATCAAAGGCGACGGCGATGGCCATATCACCGGCTGGAGTGAATCGCTGGGCGCCATCCGTTCCGGTGACAAATTTCCGGTGATGATGGTGACCTCGCAGGCGTCACCGGACTACCCGAACATCCCGATCGTCACCAATATCGCGCCGGCGGCCAAGAAAAGCGTGGTGCAGGCAATGGCGACCATTCTCGAAACCCACCGCAGCTATATCGGACCGCCCAATATGGAACCGCAGGCGATAGCCGCCTTTCGCGCAGCAGTCAATGCGGCGATGAAGGACCCGGCGCTGATTGCCGAGTCGACCAAGGGCGAGCGTCTGCTGTCGCCGATGGATGGCACCGTGCAGCAGAAGGCGATGGCCGAGATGGCGCGCACCAGCGCCGCGCTGTCGCCGATCCTCAAGGCCGCGGTGAAAGATATCCAGTAAACGCATGACCCGTGCGATCCGCACTTATTCGATGGCGGATCGCGCCGTCAGCCCGGACTTTGCGATCCGTGACGAAAAAAGTGTCACCCGCATCGCCGAGGCGCACCGCCACGAGTATTTCCAGATCCAGCTCAATCTGGCTGGTCGCACCACACAGCACATTGCGGCGACGGCGCGACCGCTGGGCCCGGGTGATCTGAGTTTTGTGCTGCCGTACCGGGTGCACCGTATTCCGCATCCGCCGCGCTCGCGGTTTTTCATCCTCAGCTTCAATCTGCATTTTCTGCGGCCCGAGCTCGATGTTGATCCGCTGGATCTGGAAGACGTGCCGCTGGCTCGCGCGCCGGAGCTGGCGCCTTTCCTGTTCCAGGAATATCTGGATTTTTCGCTGTCCGGCGATGATCTGAAGCAGGTCACCGAGGCCTGTCGCAGCATGCAGGCGGAAAATGTCCGCCGGCGTTACGGTTCGCTGGAGTTGATTCGTGGTCATCTGCTGCTGTTGCTGGGCACGGTCTGCCGCCGCCATGAACGTGCGCTGCTGGGTATGGCGGCGAAACAGGCGCAGCGCACCAGCCGCCGCGATGCGCTGGCGCGGGTGATGCGTCATGTGCGTGAACATATGGCGCAGCGTATTCAACTTACGGATGCTGCTGCTGCTGCAGATCTGTCCCCCAACTACCTCGCGCATCTGATCAAAAAGGAAACCGGCAAGACCTTTGTTGACCTGGTGACCGAGCGGCGCATGGAAAAAGCCTGCGAACTGCTGACCCATACCACGCTGCGTATCGGCGAGATCGCGCAAACGGTCGGCTTCGAGGACGAAGCCTATTTTGCGCGCCGTTTTCGCCAGCGTTATGCGACATCGCCAAGGCAGTTCCGCCTGCGCACGGCAAGACAGTAGGAAAGTCCTGAAAAAACACCAAGCTGTCACTGGTATCGCGACGGCGCTGCCCTTAGCATGGCCTCTGCTGTAATAACCCGAGGTCATTGCGCAATGAGCAAGGAATTCATCCAGATCGAAACCGATGTGCTGGTGGTCGGTGGTGGTGTCGCCGGCAGCATGGCGGCAATCCCGGCGCTGGAAGCCGGGCTAAAGGTGGTGATCTGTGAAAAGGGCAAGGTGCTCGACCACTGCGGAAGCATCGGCTGCGGTGTCGATCATTACCTGACCATCATGGATTCGGGGCCGGAATGGGATACCCCGGAATTCCTGATCAAGCATGTACCGGAGCTGACTGACGGTATCGTCGACATGGCGGTGGCGGGGCGTGTGATCCGCGAGATGCCGCGCATTTTCCGCAAGATCGAATTGCTGGGCGTGGATTTCCGTGACCGCCAGACCCGTGACTATTACCGGCTGCGTTCGTTCGGTCTGCCCGGCACCTATCACATCAACTTCGACGGCACCGATTTCAAGAAACACCTCGGCGAGCGCGTACGCAAGGGCAAGGCCACCGTGCTGATGCGCACGATGGTAGTGCAGCTGCTGGTCAAGGACAACTGCGCCTACGGCGCCGTGGCTTTCAACTTCCGCAGCGGCGAATGGACGGTAATCCGCGCCAAGGCGGTGGTGCTCGCGGCAGGCGACGTCAACCGCATTTCACAGAACGCCTCGGGTCTGGCTTTCGATTCCTGGCATATTCCGTACAACACCGGCGATGCCCAGGCCATGGGTTATCACGCCGGGGCCGCGCTGGCGAATATGGAATCCGTCGAGGCGACACTGACGCCCAAGGGTTTTTCCTGTCAGGGCCTCAATGCGTTGGTCAGCCTCGGCGCCTATTTCGTCAACAAGGCCGGCGAACGTTTCATGTTCAAGTATGACAAGAAGGGTGAGAACGCACGTCGCGCGGTGATCGCCGACGGCGTCATCAACGAGTATCTGCTCGGTAACGGCCCGATCTATCTCGACTGCCGCCATCTACCACAGGACATGCTGGATCGAATGGAGCACACGCTGCAGGTTGATCGTTACACCCTGCCGGCTTACTACCAGCAGAAGGGAGTGAATTTCCGCGAGGAGCTGGTCGAGGTGTCAGTGTCTGAACTGAGCATTCGCCGCAGCGGCGTGTATTTCCGCGGCAGCGGCCTTGCGGTCGATACCAACGGCGAAACCGCAGTCGAGGCGCTGTTTGCTGCCGGCGACTGCGCAACGGTCAGCGGCGGTATTTCCGGTGCCGCCGTGCTTGGTCATATTGCCGGTGAAGGTGTCGTGCAGCGCATCCGTGCCAGCAGCGGCTCCTTGCCAGCGCTGGACCTGAAGGCGCTGGCGCAGATCCGCGCGCAGTCCGAAGCACATCTGCAGCAGGACAACGGCCTGCCGTGGAAAGAGCATGAAGACACCACCCGTCAGACAGTCAGCGACTACGTCGGCGTCAGACGCAATGATCGCGGCTTGAGGATGGCGCTGGATACCTTGTGCGCGCTGGCCAAACGCGAACCGACGATGAAGGCCGACGATCTGCACGGCCTGATGCGTGTGCATGAAGCCAAAAACATCCGCTTGAACGCTGAGATGATGGCGACGGCTTCACTGGCTCGTCAGGAGACGCGTACCGGTTCCTCGCATTTCCGCATGGATTATCCAAAGACCGATGATGTGAACTGGCGAAAATTCGTCATCGTCGAGCGCGGCGCCAACGGACCGGTGACGCGCACGCTGTCGACGGATCAGCCGCTGTCGGCGGCTTTCAGCCGCGGCAATACTGCGGTAGCGGCGTAAGGGGATGACCATGACGACCGCAAAAAAAGAAGTGTTTAACCCGATCCGCATCAACCCCGAAACCTGCGTCAAATGCAATCTCTGCGACTGGATCTGTCCCGGCGATCTGATCTACAAGGAAGAAGACAACCGCGAGACGCTGCCGGTGATCAAGTATCCGGATGAGTGTTGGTATTGTGGCCTGTGCCAGTCAATCTGTCCGACCAATGCCATCACCGTGGTGTTTCCCGAACAGATGATTCACAACAAAACCGACGTGATTACCCTGCTGGGCAAGGTCGCTGAATAAGTTTTGCAGCGGTACATTAAAAAAGCGAATCTAAACAATCGTTTGTAACGAAGCTCGGTTGTAGCACTCCGGACCCTTGTGTATGCTGGCCTCTCGGCTTGCAACACGCCGCGCGATCGCGCGCAGGCCCATGGAGGTTTCCGATGGTTGTGCTGTTCACGATGCTCGCTGCGTTGGCGGTGTGCTGGTTCCTCGCCTATCACCGTCTGCCGGCGCTGGTCTGGATCGTGGTGTTTGCGATCCTGATCACGGCCTGCGCGAATTTCGGCTGGTGGCCCCCCGGACTGGTCCGGTTCGCGTTCTTCGCACTGGTTGTGGCAGCCATCGTCACTGTACCTTCGCCGCTGCGCCGGAGGCTGGTCGGCACACCGATGCTTGCCGTATTCCGCCGCATTCTGCCGCAGGTCTCGCAGACCGAACGCGAGGCGCTGGAGGCGGGCACCGTGTGGTGGGACGGCGAGCTGTTCAGCGGCAGCCCTGACTGGAACAAGCTGCTGGCTTATCCCAAGCCGCGCCTGAGCGCCGCCGAGCAAGCCTTTATCGACGGCCCGCTACGCGAGTTGTGCGAAATGCTCAGCGACTGGGAGATCACCCATGAAATGACCGATATGCCGCCGCCGGTCTGGCAGTTCATCAAGGACCACGGTTTTCTCGGCATGATCATTCCGCGTGAATACGGCGGACTGGGCTTTTCGGCGCTGGCGCATTCGCAGGTGGTGTTGCAGCTGACCACGCGCAGCGGCACCGCCGCGGTGTCGGTGATGGTGCCCAACTCGCTGGGGCCGGCCGAACTGCTGCTGCATTACGGCACAAAAGAACAGAAAGACTATTACCTGCCGCGGCTGGCCAAGGGGCTGGAGATGCCTTGCTTTGCATTGACCAGTCCGGAAGCCGGTTCCGATGCCGGCGGCATTCCCGACTTCGGTGTGGTCTGCAAAGGTGAGTGGCAAGGCAAAAGCGATGTGCTGGGCATTCGCCTGACCTGGGAGAAGCGCTACATCACGCTGGGTCCGGTAGCCACATTGCTTGGATTAGCCTTCCGTCTGTATGACCCGGATCATCTGCTCACTAACGGAGAAAATGGGCAGGACGACCTCGGTATCACGCTGGCACTGGTGCCGACCGACACGCCTGGCGTGCATATCGGCCGCCGCCATCGCGCGATGACTTCGACCTTCATGAACGGCCCCAACTGGGGCAAGGATGTGTTCGTGCCGATGGATTGCATCATCGGCGGCATCGAGCAGGCCGGGCAGGGCTGGACCATGCTGATGAACTGCCTCGCGGCAGGACGTTCGATTTCACTGCCGGCCAACGGCGTCGGCATTTCCAAACTGGCGGCGTTGACCACCGGCGCCTACGGTCGCGTGCGCCAGCAGTTCAAGCTGTCAATCGGCCGCTTTGAAGGGGTGGAGGAAGCGATGGCGCGCATCGCCGGCAATCTGTATGTAATGGATGCGGCGAGGGTGATGACGGCGGGCGCCATTGACCTTGGAGAAAAGCCGTCGGTGGTGTCGGCGATCGTCAAATATCACCTGACTGAACGCAGTCGTCAGGTTATCAATGATGCGATGGATGTTCATGGCGGCAAGGGCATCTGCATGGGGCCGAGCAACTACCTCGCCAGTGCTTACATACAGACGCCGATTGCGATCACCGTCGAGGGCGCCAACATTCTGACGCGTACCATGATCATCTTCGGCCAGGGCGCGATCCGCGGTCATCCCTGGGTGCTGAAGGAAATCGAAGCCACGCGAGAGACCGATCTGGGCAAGGCGGTGCGTGCGCTCGATCAGGCCTTCTTCGGTCACATCTCCTTCACGCTGTCCAACGTTGCACGGGTGTTGTGGATGGGGTTGACCGGCGGGCGATTGACCGCCGTGCCCGGCGCGCCGGAACTGCGCCACTATTATCAGCAGTTGACCCGGCTCTCCAGCGCCTTTGCGTTGACTGCGGATGTGGCGATGTTTCTCTGCGGCAGCACGCTGAAACGCCGGGAACGCCTGTCGGCGCGCCTCGGTGATGTGCTGAGCCAGTTGTATCTGGCGTCGACCGTGCTGAAGCGTTACGAGGATGATGGCCGTCCCGCTGAAGACCTGCCGCTGGTGCGCTGGGGCCTGCTCGATTGCCTGAACCGCATCGAGGAATCGTTTTATTCGATTTTTGAGAACCTGCCCTGGCCGGTCGCCGCCTGGCTGCTGCGCGTGCTGACTTTCCCGGTGGTGATGCCTTATGGCCGCGAGTTTGCACCGCCGCGCGATCCGCTGGGCCATGATGTCGTGCGCCTGATGATGACGCCGGGGCCGTCGCGCAATCGCCTAACGCGCGGCGTATTTATTTCCAGCGACGAAAACGACGCCTTGCGCACGCTGGAGTCGGCGTTGGCGGCGGCGATTGCCGCAGAACCGGTCGAATCCAAGCTGCGTGCCGCGCAGCAGGCCGGCCGTATCGCGGGCCGTTATGCCGATCAGATCGCGGCTGAAGGCTTCAGGTACGGCGTGATCACGCAGGAGGAATCCGATCTGCTGCAGTGTGCCGCCGAACTGCGTCGCAAGGCGATCATGGTGGATGATTTCCCCAAGGATTTTGGCCGCTCCGAGCTGTACCAGACCACGCAGGCGGTGACCTTCGAGGCGCTGGCGCGCAAAGGGGTAGCAGAAAACCTGAGCCGCCATGAGTGATCTGCGCGGCAAAACCGTATCATCACCGGCGCCAGCCGCGGCATCGGCCGCGCCATCCAGCTCACCGGGACGGCGGAAACGGCAGCCAAACGTTTCGATCTGATGTTCGGGGTCAACGTACGAAGTACTTTTCTGTGTTCGCAGGCCTGTTTGCCTTTCCTGGCGAAGGTGGCCAATCCGCATATTCTCAATCTCGCGCCGCGGCTGAACATGAAGACGCAGTGGTTCCAGGGGCATGTCACCCACACCATGGCAAATATGGCACGGGTATGTGTACGCTGGGAATGTCCGGCGAGTTTCGCTCGCAGGGCATCTCGGTGAATTCTATGTGGCCGCGCACTACGATTGCGACGGCGGCTATTGAAGTCAATTTCCAAGTGGCGATCATGAAGGCCAGCCGCAAACCCGCTATCATGGCCGACGCCGCGCACGCGGTTTTCCGGCGCGGCAGCCGCAGCGCCACCGGCCATTTCTAAATCGACGAAGCCGTGCTGCCGGAGGAGGGGGGGCACCGTCTTCGATGCCTATGCCGTCAGGCCGGACGGGCCGCTTCAACAGGACTTCTTTATCGACTTATTGCCCGGCCGCTGGAGTAGAAATGTGAATAAAAACTTTAATAAAAACAAAGATTTATCGCATGTCATTCCGATGGCTGCCGCCGTGACGGTAGATGGCCTGTTCGATGAACGGGTGAAACGCACGCCGGATCTGGTGGCCTACAAGGCCTATAACGACCAGCATCGCAACTGGCGGGATTACAGCTGGGCGCAGATCGACCGTCAGGTCGCGCGCTGGCAGGCGGCGCTGGAACGTGACGGCCTGCAACCCGGTGAACGTGTCGCGGTGATGCTGCGCAATTCGCCGGAGTGGGTGATGTTCGATCAGGCCGCCCTGGGCCTGGGCCTGGTGGTGGTGCCGCTATATCCCCAGGACCGCGCCGACAACGTCGCCTACATCCTCAACAACGCCGGCTGCAAGGTGCTGCTGCTCGAAGGTGATGAGCAGTGGCAGTCGCTGCGCGATGTTGCAGTTGATTTGCGCGGAGTGCTGCGCTTTCTGTCGGTGAACGCGCTGCAGTCTTCGCCCGGTGATGAACGTTTCAAATGGATCGGCGAATGGTTGCCGGCGGACGGCGGAAAGACGCGGCATGTCGCGCGCCCCGGTAACACGCTGGCGACCATTGTTTACACCTCGGGTACCACCGGCCAGCCCAAGGGTGTGATGCTGTCGCATGACAACATCCTGTCCAACACCGCCGCCTGTCTGCAGGTGCTTGCCACAGGCCATGACGATATCTTCATGTCCTTCCTGCCGCTGTCACATACCTTTGAACGCACCTGCGGTTATTACCTGACGATGATGGCAGGTTCGACGACGGCTTATGCGCGCTCGATCCCGCAGCTTGCCGAAGACCTGCAGACCATCCGGCCGACGATGCTGATTTCGGTGCCGCGCATTTATGAGCGCATCTGGGGTGCGATCTGCGCCAAGCTCGAGGAAGGTTCGCCACTGCGCAAAAAACTGTTCCTGTTCGCCGCGGAAACCGGATTTGCCCTCTTCGAGCATGCGCAGGGTCGCGCGCCCTGGCAGCCGTCCTTCCTGTTGTGGCCGCTGCTTAAAAAACTGGTTGCCGACAAGGTACTGGCACGTCTGGGTGGCCGCCTGCGTTATGCGCTGTCCGGCGGCGCGGCGTTGCCGCCTGGCATCTCCCGGGTGTTCATCGGCCTCGGTCTGCCCATCTTGCAGGGTTACGGCCTGACAGAAACCAGTCCTGTGGCCTGCGCCAATCCGCCGTGGAGCAATATACCCTCATCGGTCGGCCTGCCGTTGCCCGGCGTCGAAGTCAAACTTGGTGACAAGAATGCGGTGCTGATCCGCGGTCCCAACGTGATGATGGGCTACTGGAACAACGAGGAAGCGACGCGGTCGATGATCCAGTCCGATGGCTGGCTCAACTCCGGCGACACCGGCCGCATCGGCGAGCAGGGCCATGTCTTTATTACCGGGCGGCTGAAGGAAATCATCGTGCTGTCGAATGGCGAAAAAGTGCCGCCCTCCGACATGGAGGCTGCGATCATGCGCGATCCGCTGTTTGAGCAGGTCATCCTGCTCGGCGAAGGCAAGCCTTATCTGACGGTGATGGCAGTGCTCAATACCGACCATTGGCGCAAGCTGGCATCGCAAGCCGGCATCGATTCGCTCAATGAAAACCTGCTGCGCGGGGAACATGCCGAGCAACTGATCCTGCGGCATGTGGCGGCGCAGATCACCGATTTCCCGGGTTATGCCCAAGTACGCCGGATCACCGCGACGCTGGAGCCGTGGACTGTCGAAAACGGCTTGCTGACGCCGACGATGAAGTTGCGTCGCGCCAAGGTGCTGGAGAAATTCAACGCCGAAATCGACCGGATGTATGCCGGTCATTAAGCAAGGGGCATAAAAATACGATGAACACCGAGACGATTAGCTTGCCCGAAGGCAGGGAACCCACGTTACGGGTCATACCGATGCCTTCCGATGCCAGCCACACCGGCGACATCTTCGGCGGCTGGATGATGTTCCAGGTGGATCTGGCGGGGAGTTTGCTCGCGGTGCGGCTGGCCAAAGGGCGGGTGGCGACGGCGCAGTGAATTCCTTTATCTTCAAGCATCCTTCACGTTTCTTTTTGGTTTCACTGCCAACGGTTCGACGGTTCCCGGTGTTCTCGGTACGGGTAACGGCGGTGATGGCGGCGATCTGGCATTCATTACCAATACTTTTTTACAAAATGGATATCGGCCCGCAATTGTGTTTTGGTTTTGCGGTGAATGTAACCTTCGATCTCAGTGCGGAATTCTCTCCCTGTCTGGCAGGGCCAGACAGTCGCGCTCGATTCTTCAATCAAGTCCATCAACCTTAATCCTTCGCTGGGCTACAAAATCAACGATACGCTGTTGATCGCGCTGCTCGACTACCGGACCAGGACAGCACCTGACTGGCCTTCGGCGTTCAGTACAAGATGAAACAGTCCGGAACTCTGGATGTCGGTTACGCCCACGAGTTCGTCAAGGACGCGACAATCAATAATGCCGCCGCTGCGGGCCGCCCTTTTTTGCACCTTGCCGCCTATGTTGCAGTGCGTGGGGCCGGCGGCACGCGTGCTAAAATCAACGCACGCATCAAGGAGCCCAATCCATGTCCCAATCCCCACTCGTGGTGCGCAAGGTCGCCGTTCTCGGCGCCGGCGTCATGGGCGCGCAGATTGCCGCCCACCTGATCAATGCGCGCGTCCCGGTCATGCTCTTCGAGCTGGCGGCGAAGCAAGGCGACCCCAACGGCAATGTGCTCAAGGCTATCGCCAACCTCAAAAAGCTCGAGCCTTCGCCACTGGCCACCAAAGACGTAGCGGACCTGATCGAACCCGCGAATTACGACCAGCATCTTGAAGCTCTGGGTGACTGCGACATCGTCATCGAGGCGATATCCGAGCGCATGGACTGGAAGGCCGACCTCTATCGCAAGGTCGCACCGTTCCTTGGCGAACACACGATATTTGCCAGCAATACCTCGGGCCTGTCGATCAACCGTCTGGCGGCGTCCTTCCCCGAGCAGCGGCGTCCGCGATTCTGCGGTGTGCACTTTTTCAATCCGCCGCGTTACATGCATCTGGTCGAACTCATCGCCTGCGACGGCACCGCCCCTGGCATTCTGGATGAACTGGAGCGTTTTCTCGTCACCACGCTGGGCAAAGGCGTAGTGCGTGCCAAGGACACGCCGAACTTTATCGCCAATCGCGTCGGCGTGTTTTCGATGCTGGCAACCATCCACCATGCCGAACGCCTGGGGCTGGGTTTTGATACCGTCGATGCGTTGACCGGCTCGCTGATCGGACGCCCGCGCAGCGCGACCTTCCGTACCGCCGATGTGGTCGGCCTCGACACCTTCGCCCATGTCGTGCACACCATGCGCGACACCCTGCCGGAAGATCCCTGGCACAAATACTATGGCGTACCGGCCTGGCTACAGGGACTGATAGATCAGGGCGCGCTGGGGCAGAAATCACGCAAGGGTGTTTACCAGAAGGTTGGCCGCGACATTCATGTGCTGGATTTGAATTCTGGTGCCTACCGCAATGCTGACGGCAAGGCCGATGACGCGGTAGTCGAGATTCTAAAAAATAAAAACGTCGCCGAACGTTTCGCACAGCTGCATGCCTCGACGCATCCGCAGGCCCAGTTCATCTGGTCGATTTTTCGCGACAGCTTCCATTACTGCGCGCTGCATCTGGCGTCAATTGCCCACAACGCGCGTGACCTCGATTTCGCGATTCGCTGGGGTTTCGGCTGGGACACCGGCCCCTTTGAGATCTGGCAGTCGGCGGGCTGGCGTCAGATCACCGACTGGATTGTGGAAGATATCGCCGCCGGGCATACCATGGTCAATGCGCCGCTTCCGGCTTGGGTGCTCAATCCCTCGCGCGCTGGCGTGCACCGCCCCGACGGTTCCTTTGCGCCGGTACCTGATGCCTACCAGCCGCGTTCGGCGCTGCCGGTATACCGCCGCCAGCCTTTCCCTGACAAGCTGGTGGGGGAGGAGCGGCGTTACGGTTCGACCATTTTCGAAACCAACGGCGTACGCTGCTGGCACACCGGCGACGACATCGCCATTGTCAGTTTCAAAAGCCGCATGCACACCATCGGCGATGAGGTGCTGGAAGGCGTGCAACAGGCGATCGCCGAAACCGAGCGCAATTACGCCGGCCTTGTAATCTGGCAGACCGAAGCACCGTTTTCGGTTGGCGCCAATCTGAAAAAGACGCCGGCAGGCGGTGGCGAAAAGCGCGCGGCGCCCTCGGCGCTGGGCAAGCTTTTCAAGAACGTCAGACGCGAGGCTGAATCGCTGGCGCTGAAGGCGGCGCGGCACATCGGCGTTGCCGACCAGCTGATGGCCGAAAAACTCGCCGAAGTCGAGCATCTGGTCGAGCAGTTCCAGGTGACAACGCAGATGCTCAAGTACTCGATGGTGCCGACAGTGGCCGCTGTGGATGGTCTGGCTTTGGGCGGCGGTTGCGAATTCATCATGCATTGCGACCGTGCGGTGGCGACGCTGGAAAGTTATATCGGGCTGGTGGAAGTCGGCGTCGGCCTGCTGCCCGCGGGCGGCGGCTGTAAGGAATTTGCGATGCGCGCTGCGGCGGAAGCCAAGGGCGGCGACATCTCGCCATTTCTGCAGAAATACTTCAAGGCAGTGGCAATGGCCGAAGTCAGCCGCAGCGCCGAACATGCGCGCGAGATCGGTTATCTGCGGCCGACTGACCGCGTGGTGATGAATCGTTTTGAGTTGTTGGAAATCGCCAAATCCGAAGCGCGCGCGATGGCGGCTGCCGGTTACCGGCCGCCGATGCGCGCCAAAGCGATTCCAGTGCTGGGTCGCAGCGGCATCGCGACCATCCGTGCCTTTGTCGAGAATATGTATGCCGGCGGTTATATCTCCGAACACGATCGCCTGATCGCCGGTAAGGTCGCCACTATTATGTGCGGCGGCGATGTCGAAGCCGGCAGCCTGGTTGATGAACAATGGCTGCTCGATCTCGAGTTGCAGCATTTCATGGAACTGATGGCGACCGAGAAAACGCAAGCGCGCATTGAGCACATGCTCAAGAACGGTAAACCCCTAAGGAATTGAGATGAGGGAACTGAGATGAGCAAATCCCTGCAGGACGCTTATATCGTTGCCGCAACCCGTTCGCCGGTGGGCAAGGCGCCGCGCGGCATGCTGAAAAACGTGCGCCCCGACGATCTGCTGGCCCATGTGCTGAAAAGCGCGGTGGCGCAGTGCCCCGGGCTTGATCCGCATGAAATCGGCGATGTTATCGCCGGCTGTGCGATGCCGGAGGGCGAGCAGGGCATGAACGTCGCCCGCATCGGCCTGCTGCTCGCCGGACTGCCCGAAACCGTGCCGGGCATGACGCTCAATCGCTTCTGCTCATCGGGACTGCAGGCGGTGGCCGATGCCGCTACACGCATCCGCATCGGCGAGGCCGATGTGATGATCGCCGCCGGCACCGAAAGCATGAGCATGGTGCCCATGGGCGGCAACAAGCCGAGCTTCAGCCCGGACATTTTCGCGAAAGATGAAAACGTCGGCATCGCCTACGGCATGGGTATCACCGCCGAACGCGTCGCCGCGCAGTGGAAAATCAGCCGCGAGGACCAGGACCTGTTTGCCGCGGAAAGTCATCGCCGTTCGGTATGTGCCACTGATGGTGGTGAATTCAAAAACGAGATCACGCCGTATGACATCAACGACCGGCTACCCGATCTGAAAACGCGCGAAATCACCGTCAGGACCCGCCGCGCCGAACAGGATGAGGGTCCGCGCCGCGATACTTCGCTGGAGGCACTGGCGAAACTCAAACCGGCCTTCACCGTCAAGGGCAGTGTCACTGCCGGCAACAGCTCGCAGATGTCGGATGGCGCCGGCGCCGTGGTGCTGATGAGCGAGGCTGCGGTGAAACGTTACAACCTAAAGCCGCTGGGCCGTTTTGTTGGTTACGCGGTGGCGGGCGTGCCGCCGGATATCATGGGTATCGGTCCGGTCAAGGCGATCCCGAGGGTGCTGCAACAGACGGGACTCAGCAAAGAGCAACTCGACTGGATTGAACTCAACGAAGCGTTTGCCGCGCAATCGCTGGCGGTGATCCGTGAGCTCGGACTTGATCCGGCGACAGTTAATCCGCTGGGCGGTGCGATTGCGCTCGGTCATCCGCTGGGTGCCACCGGCGCAATCCGCGTTGCTACGCTACTGCACGGGCTGCGCCGCCACCAGAAGCGTTTCGGCATGGTGACGATGTGCATCGGCACCGGCATGGGGGCTGCCGGTGTGTTTGAGTCTTTTTAAAAAGTTATTTAAAAACAATAATTTATGAAATACTCTGCGCGAGTTGGAGGATGCGGTCCGCTCAGGCTTTTCTGTCCAAGACCTTGCTGATCGGACTGGGGCGGTCGATGCCGAAGCCTTGGGCGTAATCAATCCCGGCTTCCTTCAGTGCCACCAGCGTTTTGTCATCCTCGACGAATTCGGCAATGGTGCGCACGCCGAGTTTTTCGCTGATCTCGACGATGGCCTTGAGTTTGTTCATCATCATCGGCGTCTTGAACAGGTTCTGGATCAGCACGCCGTCGATCTTGATGAAATCGACCGGAAGCCCGCTGAGGTGGGCAAATGACAGCTTGATACTGCCGAACGCATCGACGGTGACGCGGCAGCCCACCGGTTTCAGCGCGGCGATAAAACTCGCGACGTTGGCATGGTGGGCAATGGTGTCGAGTTCGCCGATTTCGAAGCATAGCTGCGAGGCGGGGAAGCCGCTGCGCTGCAACTCGGTGCGCACATAACGCGCGAACTCCATGCTGCCGACAGAACTTTCGGACAGGTTCACGCAGTACATCGGGATGTCCCATTCCGGATGGTCCCGCTTCTGTTGCATCGACCAGCTGAACACCGTGCGGATCACCCAGCGGTCGATGTCTTCGGTGAGGCCGTAACGTTCCGCCACCGGAATGAAACCGCCGGGCGGCAGCAGGTTGTCTTCCTCCTCCTTCAGGCGCAGCAGGATTTCGTAGCTGCCGTTGTCGAAGGGCAAGGGTTTCAGCGGCAGGATTTTCTGCGCAAACAGGATGAATTCGTCGCGTTCAATCGCCTGGATCAGCTTGCCGCGCGGATCGTCACCGCCCATCAGCTGCTCGCCGATGGAGTGCAGGTACAGGGTTTCGCCGGAATCGCTGGTGATTGCTGCGTGCGCATCGGCGTACGTGCTGTTGTTCTCGGCGGTATTCTCGCGGGGTACGGTCGGCGCTGCTGCCGGCGCGTTCATCGACAGCATCACCATATAAAAGCCGAGCGGGTGGTCGGTGCCGACAGGGTGCGGTACATGCTTTACCCGATAGTTCTCGCCGTTGGGCCAGAGGATCTGGTATTCGACCTTGGTGCCGGTCAGTGCTTCCCGGCAGTGCGGCAGGATTTCCATGTACTGCGCGCCGACGATGTCGCTCAACAACTGGTTCTCGATGCGCACATCAGGGATGCGTGTCAGGGTTTTGGCGGCGGTGTTGTGTTCATGGATGCGCAGGTCGCGGTCGACGAACATTATCGGCGAGGGCATCAGGTCGAAGACCATGCGCATGCGGGTATCGGTGGCGCGAATGGCGTCTTCGGCGATCTTGCGCCGGGCGGCTTCGCGTTTGATATCCTCGCGTGCGCGCTCCAGTTGCGTGGTGCGGCGGATGATCAACCATTCCGCTTTCGAGGCCTGGCTCGCCATCGACAGCACAGCGGCAAACAGGACGCCGCCGAGGAAGGCCAGCCATTGCAGGTCGAACAGCGTGAAATAGATGGTCGCAATGACCATCAGCCCGAGCGTGAGCGTGAGCACCAGCGACAGCACGGTTTTTACCCGGCGCTTGCTCAGTAACAACGATAGTTTGAACAGGAATTTCATCCTGCTGCTGGCTCCATGGGGCCGCCAATGCCGCTGGCGGCCTTTGCTTGGTTACATATTGGGATAATTGGGGCCGCCGCCGCCTTCCGGCGTTACCCAGACGATGTTCTGCGTCGGATCCTTGATGTCGCAGGTCTTGCAGTGCACACAGTTCTGCGCATTGATCTGCAGCCGCGGATTGCTGCCGTCGTCGTTGCGCACGATTTCATAAACGCCGGCCGGGCAGTAACGCTGCTCGGGGGCGTCATACAGTGCGAGATTCACGTTAACCGGTACCGACGCATCCTTCAGCGTCAGATGGATCGGCTGGTCTTCATTGTGATTGACGTTGGAGATGAATACCGACGACAGCCGGTCGAAGGTCAGCACGCCATCCGGTTTAGGGTAGCTGATCGGCGTGTATTCGGTTTTCGGGCGCAGGCATTCGTGATCGGCGTGGTCGTGGTGCAGCGTCCACGGCGCCTTGCCGCGGAACAGCACCTGGTCTATACCGACCATCAGCGTGCCCATCCACAGGCCCTTGCTCATCCACGGCTTGAAGTTGCGCGCGCGGTGCAACTCGTCATGCAGCCAGCTTGATTTGAACGATTCCGGATAGGCCAACAGCTCGGGCGCCGGGGTTTCCGCAGCCAGCGCCGCGAAGGCCGCTTCGGCGGCGAGCATGCCCGACTTGATCGCGGCATGGCTGCCCTTGATGCGCGAGGCATTGAGGAAGCCGGCATCATCACCGACGAGACAGCCGCCGGGGAAGGTCAGCTTGGGCAGCGATTGCAGGCCGCCCGCGGCAATCGCACGCGCGCCGTAGGAAATGCGTTTGCCCCCTTCGAAGAATTTGCGGATTTCCGGATGTGTCTTGTAACGCTGGAATTCCTCGTAAGGGCTCAGGTATGGATTCTTGTAGGCGAGGCCGACGACATAACCGATGGCGACCTGATTATTCTCGAGGTGATACAGGAAGGAGCCGCCGTAGGTGTCGCTCTCCAGCGGCCAGCCGGCGGTATGGATCACCAAACCGGGCTGGTGCAGCTCCGGCTTGATCTCCCAAAGCTCTTTCAGGCCGATGCCGTAGACCTGCGGATCGACGCCTTCGCGGAGATGGAATTTTTCCTGCAGCTGCTTGCCGAGATGGCCGCGACAGCCTTCAGCAAAGAAGGTGTATTTGGCATGCAGTTCCATGCCGAACTGATGTGCGTCGGTGGGCTGGCCGTCGCGGCCGATGCCCATGTCGCCGGTGGCGACACCTTTGACGCGGCCGTCTTCGTGGAACAGCACTTCAGCGGCGGCAAAGCCGGGGAAAATCTCCACGCCCAGTGCTTCGGCCTGCTGGCCCATCCAGCGCACGACGTTACCGAGGCTGACAACATAGTTCCCGTGGTTCTGGAAGCACTCGGGTAGCAGCCCCGAAGGAATCTTGAAGGCGCCGGTTTCGCTGAGAATCATGAAACGGTCTTCGCTGACCGGCGCATTGAGCGGTGCTTCTTTTTCTTTCCAGTCAGGAATCAGTTCATTCAGTGCGATCGGGTCCATCACTGCGCCGGAGAGAATGTGCGCGCCGACTTCCGAGCCTTTTTCGAGGACGCAGACATTAACCTCGCGGCCCTGTTCCGCAGCCAGCTTTTTCAGGCGGATCGCCGCACCGAGGCCGGCGGGACCGGCGCCGACGATGACGACGTCATATTCCATGGCTTCGCGTTCGGCCATTACCCTCTCCATGTTGATGATTTATTATGGGATTATACGCTGCCGACCCGCGGAATCAGCGGATCAGCCCGGCCGCGGCGATGCCGCTGCGAACTGCAGCCTCAATGGTCGCGGGGTAATCCCCGGCCACATAGTCGCCGGCCAGTACAAATCCGGGGCAGGGCGTCTCAGCTTCAGGGCGCTGGAGGCCTGGCGTGCAACTGAAGGTGGCGCGTTTTTCGGCGATCACCCGATGCCACAGCAGCTTCGGCAGCGGACCGAAAGCCCTGGCGATATCGGCGACCACCCGCTTTGCCAGTTCGTCCTGCGCTTCGCCGATCTGGTCTTCCGAGGCGCTGATCACCGCGCCGATCAGTCCGCGCTGGCCGCAGATCGCCTCGCGATCAAACAGCCACTGTGCGGGACTGTCGGCGAGGCCGATCATCGGCGCGGGCAGGCGAACGGCGCCATTGAACTGCAGCCATACCGAATGGATCGGTTCGTAGTGCAGCGCTTCGATCTGCTTCGCGGCGCCTTGCAGTTCCGCGATGTCCGCGAGCAGTGGCGAGACTCGATGCGGGGCGACGGCACAGATCACCCGATCGAATTGCCGTGCATGGCCTTGCACCTGCAAGGCAAATCGTGAACCGTCGCGCGTGATGCGCTCGACGGTAGCGCCGACTTCTACCTGTGCGCCGCAGGCGCGCACGTATTCGGCCGCCGGTTTCGGAAACAGCGCAGTGAGGTCGGATCTCGCCAGCAGCAGATCGCTGGCCGCGCGGCCCGCGCCGAGGCTGTCGCGCAGGACATTGAGGAAGACCTGTGCTGAAGCACGCTGCAGCGGCGTGTTGAGTGCGGCCAAACACAGTGGCGCCCATAAATAGTCAATTAAAAAAATTGGTTGCTGATTTTCCGCGAGCAGGGCTTCGACCGTGCAGTCCTGCGCCAGCTGATAACGGATGGCCTTCATCGCGGTCATGAAGCGCGCGGCGGCGCGTTTGTCGTCGAACGACAGGCCTTTCGCGGTGAACAGCGCCCCGGCCACATGCAGCGGCGCGGGCAACTTGGGCGCGCGCAGATGAAACCGGTTGTGGATCTGCAGGTCCAGCGGCAGGCGCAAAAAGGAATCGCGCTTGGGTGCGACCTTGTCGATCAGGCGCAGCGTTTCCGAGTAGGCACCGATCAGAATATGCAGTCCGTTGTCGAGCGCCGTGTCATTGACAGTGACGCGGCGCGCGCGCCCGCCCAATGCGGGTGCTGCTTCAAACACCGAGACCGGAACGCCGTGGCCGGCGAGTTCCACCGCCGCGGCCATGCCGGCGTAGCCGCCGCCGATGACAGCGACTGTTTTAGCCGTCATCAATGAAGACTCAGGCGGCGCGCTTGGCAGCGGCCGATTTACCGGCCCAGATTTTCGACGGCACGTTGACCAGGCCTTCGAAAATACGGCGTGCGGTGCGCACCAGTGCGGCTCGGCGCAGCTCCTGTTTGCCGTTGCTGAAATCGGCATCCAGATCAATCAGGATCATTCCCGACGGATGTTCGATTTTCACCATGCCCTGCGGCGCCGGCTTCAGCGGCGCGATCTCCGCGGCCAGCGTGCCGGGGATCGCGCAGGCGGCGCTGATGCACACCGTGCCGGTAACCGGATGCGATTTGTGGCAGGTCTCGGGCACGAAATAACGCGAGCTGATCGTGCCGCCCTGGCGCGGCTGGGCGAGCAGGGCGATTTTCGGGACGACGTTTTTTGACACATCGCCCATGCCCATCAGCACGCCGGCCTTGCGGCGGATGCCTTCCATGCGGTCCATCAGCGCGCGATCAGAATCCAGTTCTACTGCGCTTTCATACCCGGTCTTGCCCATATCGGCTGCGCGCATCATCACGATGGGCATCGCGATATCGACGCAACTCACTTCCACCCCGTCGATAACGTCACGCGGCTTGCCGGTCGGCAGCAGCTTGCCGGTGACCGCGCCGATGGCCTCGCTGAAATTGATGCCCACCGGCGACGCGGTGCCAGGCACGCCGTCGATAGCAGCGTCGCCTTCGTACTGCACCTGTTTGCCGGGCGTCTGCACGATGGCCTCGACCAGCGCGCCGGTGTTGACGCTGTGGATACGCACTTTCGTTTCGCCGTCCTGTGCCGGCACCAGACCGGCGTCGATGGCGAAGGGGCCGACGGCGACCAGCATGTTGCCGCAGGTCGGTTTGGTGTCAACGAACTTCTCGTGGATCTGTACCTGCGCGAAAAAATAATCGATGTCGGCGTCGGGGCGTTTGGATTTGCTGATCATCGCGACCTTACTGGTCACCGAGTGTGAGCCGCCGATGCCGTCGACCTGGATTTCATGGGGGGAGCCCATGATGGCGAGCAGGACTTCATCCCGGGTTGCGGGGTCGCTAGGGAGGTCGTCCTGTATGAGGAAAGGACCGCGGGAGGTGCCGCCGCGCATGATGACGCAGGGGATTTTGGTTTGCATTTTGGACTCGCTGTGGTGCCTTGATGGTGGCGACATTATAGAAGGCGGATATGCGTAAGTGCTTTTTCCCTTTTCCCTTTAGCTTTACGGGGAGAGGGTTGGGGTGAGGGGCAACATAAGTGTTTACATCGGGGCTTCAACTTCGCCGGGGGTGGCCCGGCGGCCAGTTACTTTTCTTGCTCCGCCAAGAAAAGTAAGCAAAAGAAGGCGGCTAAATTTTGTATCGCGGGCTGTTTAAAGTGTGATTGAGTTTTTTCGTGCCAAACCAACTTCTCACCTTCCCATTGATTGTCGTATTCATAGCCTGTTCTTCCGGGGATGCCTACATTACAAAAGATGTATTAGTGGTCGTTATGGCGGTGATATCCATTTAACCAATCTCCGCCGCGCTGCTTCTGCCCGTGCCCGAGAAGGTTGCATACGTCTTCGCGCGTATATGTGAAGCCGACTGTGAGCATGCTGGATTTCGATGGCACTAGTTAACTTTTGCGCCCGAAACCTGCACCACCTTCGCCCAAAGCTTCGCCTCGCTGCCAATCAGTTTCGCAAACTGTTCTGAAGTTCCGCCCACCGGGTCCGTGCCAAGTTGTTTCAGGCGCGCCGCTGTCGCCGGCGTGTTCATCGCCTTCAGTGCGGCGCCGTGCAGTGTGGCGATGATCGGTTTGGGTGTTTTGGCCGGGACGAGGATGCCGTACCACGTATCAGTGGCGTAGCCGGGGACGGTTTCGCCGATGGTGGGGATGTCGGGGGCGATTTGCGAACGTTTGCTGCTGGTCAGGCCGAGCGGGCGCAGTTTGCCTTCCTTGATCAGCGGCAATACCGGCAGCAGGCCGTCCATTGCGAGTTGCACCTGGCCACCGACGGTGTCCATGCGCGCGAAGGTGCTACCTTTGTAGGGGATGTGCGTGATGTCGACACCGGCCATGGATTTGAACAGTTCCATGTTGAGATGCGTCGCCGAGCCGGTGCCTGCGGAGCCGTAGGACAGTTTACCCGGCGTCTTTTTCGCGAGGTCGATCAATTCCTTCAGCGTCTTCGCCGGCATGGACGGGTGGGCGACGATGATCTGGTAGGTATTGGCGATGTGGATCACCGCTTCGAAATCCTTGATCGGGTCGTAGGTCTTGCGGGTGTGCAGCGCGGGGTTGATGACGTGTGACGGGCTGACGTTGATCAGCGTGTAGCCGTCGGGTGCGGCACTGGCGACGGTTTCGGTGCCGATCAGGCCGCCGGCGCCGGGGCGGTTGTCGACGACGATGTTGGTATTGAGCTGTTTGCCCATTTCCTCGCCGACGGTGCGCGCCAGCGTGTCGCCGGTGCCGCCGGGGGCGAGGGGCACGATCATGCGGATGACTTTGTTCGGGAACTGATCGGCGGCGTGGGTGGTGGTGCTGATCGCCAGCAGTGCGCCGGCTATGGCGGTGAGTGCGGTTTTCAAGATGGTCCTCGTGGTGGTTTGTAATGACCGCTTATGCACGCGGCCTTTGCTTTAAGCTTAGCCTTTGACGGGCTTCAGGTCGCCGCAGTCATTCGAAATCCATTTGGCCTGGGACTCCATATTCATGTTCTCGGCCTTACCTTCAACCTGTGCGTTGGTTTTCATTTTCATGGTGTAGTCCTCGGGGCTGAGCAGCGCGTATTCGCCTTCGCCGGTGGCGGGCGGATTGCTGCAGGTGATTGCGCTGTTCGGGAAGCATCGCCGCGAGCTGCTTTTGCATCTCTGCCTGGGCGGCGGCCATCTTGTTGCCCATGTCGCCGCTGCCGCCCATCCTGTTCTGGATTTCCCAGGGGCCGGGTTTAATGTTCTCTGCGGCGGCGGGGGCGGTACACAGGGCGAGGCCGATCAGGCTGCTGCCGGGAATCCAGGCGATGATGGTGTGGCGCATGGTGGGGCTACTGTGAGTCAATGGTGTGCTGCATTCTAGCCCTGAACGCCCGGCGGGGTGGCTGTGTTGCGGATACGGTTTTACATCACTTGATGATCGCCGGTTTGCGGTCACCACGGGCGCGGATTCCGCGGTATTCTCCCGCCACCTGCCGCGCCGCCCGCGCGAGTGAACAACAATGCATCCAAGGAGAGGTTCATGGTTCAAGCCGCGACCATCGCAGTCCAGCAGAACGTACCGGAGTTGAATTACAAGGTCGTGCCGGACATTTTCCAGTTGCCGGAGGGCATTAACTTCGGCCCCTGTTCGGCGGTGGCGGTTCGCGGCAACGGCAATATTCTGGTTTTCAGTCGCAATGAACATGCGCTGATGGAATTCAACCCGCAGGGCATGTACCTGCGTTCGCTGGGCCGCGGCGTGTTCGACAATCCGCACGGCCTCAGGCTCGATGCGCAGGGCAATATTTGGACCACGGATACCGTGGCGCATATTGTCGTCAAGATGAATGCCGAAGGCCGCATCCTGATGGTGCTCGGCGTGAAGGGGCGCGCCACCGATTGGCATCAGGCCGGGCATCTCCGCTGCTTCAATGAACCCAATGACATCGCTTTCGGACCGAAGGGCGAGTTTTATGTAACGCAGGGTCACGGCAAGGGCGAGTCGCGCGTGCTCAAGTTCGCCCCCGACGGCACTTTTCTCACGACTTGGGGTGGCGATGGCAAGGAAGCCGGCCAGTTCAACCAACCGCATGCGGTGCTGGTTGATCCGAAAGGGCGGGTCATCATCGCCGACCGTTCCAACCAGCGGCTACAGGTGTTTGATGCGGACGGCAAGTTCCTGCGCGAGAAGGCGCATCCGGGAACGCCCTGCGGGCTGTCTCTGATGAGCGACAGCAAGCACATCATGATGGCGCACGGCCACACCGGACGCATCATGAAGCTCGATCTGGAGCTCAATCTGCTTGCGGCGACCGGCGCTCAGGGCAAGGGCCCGAATCAGTATGGCGAAGCGCATTACCTCGCGCTGGATGCGCAGGACAACATCTACGTCGCCGATTCGCTGAACTGGAACGTGCAGAAGCTGGTCAAGGCATAAATTTTCATAAATATTTGTTTATATTGAACATTTATGGGTGCCCGCAGCTTCGGCCGCTATGACTATGTGATCGTCGGTGCAGGCAGTGCCGGCTGCGTGCTGGCGAACCGGCTGTCCGCCGATCCGAATAAGTCGGTGCTGCTGATCGAAGCGGGCGGCAACGATGACTGGATGTGGATCCGCATCCCCGTCGGTTATCTCTACTGCATCGGCAATCCGCGCACCGACTGGTGCTACAAGACCGTCGCCGAGGCGGGGCTCAACGGCCGTGCGATCAACTATCCGCGCGGCCGCATGATCGGTGGTTCATCGTCGATCAATGCGATGCTCTATCTACGCGGTCAGGCGCGCGATTATGACGAGTGGGCGCAATAGACAGGTGATTCAAGCTGGTCGTGGGCGCAGGTGCTGCCGGTGTTCATGGAGGCCGAAGACCACTGGCGCGGCGCCGATGAAAAACACGGCGCCGGCGGCGAGCTGCGCGTGGAAACGCCGCGCGTGCAGTGGGACATCATCGACGCTTTCAAAAACGCTGCCATCGAAACCGGCATTCCGGCGACGGAGGATTTCAATCGCGGCAACAATGAAGGCGTGTCGCGCTTCGAGGTCACTCAGAAAAGCGGCGTGCGCTGGAGTGCTGCGCGGGCTTTTCTCGATCCGGCGCGTTCGCGGCCGAATCTGAAAGTGGTCACGGATGCGCTGGTGCATCGCGTGACTTTCGACGGCAAACGCGCGACCGGCGTGGAGTTCTCGCGCAACGGCGTTGTTGAACATGCCACATCAACGCGCGAAACGATTCTATCGGCGGGCGCCATCGGCAGTCCGCAGATCCTGCAATTGTCCGGTGTCGGACCGGCGGCCTTGTTGCGGCAGCACGGTATTCCGGTGGTGGCCGATCTGCCGGTGGGCGACAACCTGCAGGACCATCTGCAGCTGCGGCTGGCTTTTCGCGTCAAGAATGCGCTGACGCTGAACACGCTGCTCGATTCCTGGTGGGCGAAAGCGAAAATGGCGCTGGAGTATGCGTTCAAACGTACCGGCCCGCTGACGATGCCGCCGTCGCAGTTGGGTGCCTTCGCCAAGTCCGATCCCGCGCAGGCGACGCCGAATCTGGAATATCACGTGCAGCCGATCACGCTGGACCGCTTCGGCGAGCCGCCGCACAAATTCCCGGCCTTCACCGCCAGCGTCTGCAATATCCGGCCGACTTCGCGCGGTTCGGTGCGGATTACGTCGAATGATCCGCGCGCTCACCCGGCGATTGCGCCGAATTACCTGTCCACCGAAGAAGATCGCCGGGTGGCGGTTGAGGCGATCCGGTTGACGCGGCGCATCGTCAATAAATCCGCGGCATTGAAGCCGCATGCCCCGGAAGAGTTCATGCCGGGCCCGCAGTTTCAATCGGAGGCGGAACTGGTGCAGGCCGCCGGTCAGATCGGCACGACGATTTTCCATCCGGTCGGTACCTGCAAAATGGGCCGTGCGGATGACTCTGCGGCGGTGGTCGATCCGCAACTGCGGGTGCGCGGTATCGATGGATTGCGCGTGATCGATGCGTCGGTGATGCCGACGATCACCTCAGGCAATACCAATGCGTCGGTGATGATGATTGCCGAGCGGGGCAGCCGGATGGTGCAGAATAAGGCGCGATAAAACAGGGGGGGGCGCGATGAACAAAAAAATCAGTCTGACAGTGGTGTTACTGGTGGGGGCGGCGGCGAGCGGCATGGCTGCTGCGCAAGGCAGTTGGAAGCCCGAACGCAATATCGAGATCATCGTCGGTTCAACGCCGGGTACCGGCACCGATCGCACGGCGCGGCTGATACAGAAAATCTGGCAGGAGCAGAAATCAATGCCGGTGACCTCGACGGTGGTCAACAAACCGGGGGCGGGCGGTGCGGTGGCATGGGCCTATATGGGTCCTAAAGCCGGTGATGCGCATGTGTTGCAGGTGACGTCATACAACATCGTTACCAATCACATTACCGGCCGCAGCACGCTGTCCTACTCGGATTTCACGCCGATCTCGCTGCTGATCAGTGAATACATCGGCTTCGCTGTGAAGGCGGATTCGCCGTACAAGACGCTGGCTGAACTGGCGAAGGCGCTGCGCGAAAACCCAGAATCGGTGCCCATCGGTACTTCGAGCAGTGCGGGTGGCGCCAATCACATCGCCGCAGGCCTGCTGGCCAAGGCGGCAGGCGCCGACATCAAGAAGCTGAAAGTGGTGATTTACGGCGGTGGCGGCGAAGCGCTTACGGCAACACTGGGCGGGCATGTCGCGGTCTGGGTCAATTCGGCGTCATCGATCGCCTCTGCCCAGGCGGTCGGCACCATTCGTCCGCTGGCGATTGCTGCACCGCAGCGACTGCCGGGGGCGCTGGCTAAGCTGCCGACGGCTAAAGAATCGGGTTTTCCGATGGTGGCGGACAACTGGCGCCTGCTGATCGCGCCAAAAGGGCTGAATCCTGCCCAGGTCGCTTATTGGGATAACGCTTTCAAGACGCTGACCCAAAGCAAGGAATGGAGCGACGATCTGGCGGCTGCGCAGATGACCAACAGCTACCGCAACAGCGCGGAAACGACCAAATACATTGCCGAGGAATACGGCGACATCAAGGAAATCCTGACTGACCTGGGGTTGGCCAAAACGGCCAGGTAAGGGTGACCAATTTGTAAGTGGATGTAACAGCCCGGGTATGGTCGTCGCTGCCTTGCGACAGGGTATTTTCGTGGATACCGGCGCAAGCTGCTGTTTTCGTTTAAGATTCGACCCACGCGATTCGGTCAGCAGGGGAGTTTCGCCGGGTGCCTGCGGAGCAGTGCGGAATTATCGGCTGTCAACCAGTGAGCTGTCTGCGCGTTTTTCGGTTCCAGTGGCTGTAATAGCAGCCGCCGTGTTTCAAACTTAATTTTCAAGGAGCTCCAAATGAACAAACTGTTTGCCGCCATCATCGCCGCCGCCTTCGCCGCTGTCAGCTTTGGCGCCATCGCCGCCAAGCACGAAGAAGGCATGAAGAAAGACGCGCCGAAAGCTGAAGCCAAGAAAGACGCGCCGAAAGCTGAAGCCAAGAAAGACGCGCCGAAAGCTGAAGCCAAGAAAGAAGAGAAAAAAGCCGACAAGAAGTAATTCTTCTCAGCTTGTAAAAGGCAGGGCTCAGGCCCTGCCTTTTTTATTTGTACTGCTGACATGTTGATGAATTCAATTTTGCGGTGGCTGGCATTGCTGCTGATCAGCGGCACGGTTTCGGCGGAACCTTTCCGTCCGACTGACGCCGCTACCGTGCTTGAGCGCCTGCCGATGAACCGCGGAGATGAGCGTGCGCGTGGCCTGGCTGCAGATCGCGCCCGACTGGCGGCGGCGCCGAAAGATCTCGAACTGACGATGAAGGTCGCGAGCGCCTATTACGCGCTGGCCGGCGCAGAAGGTGATCCGCGTTACATCGGCTACGCCGAAGCGGCGATGGCGCCCTGGGCGAACGATGCCAATGCACCCGCCGATATTCTCTATATGCGTGCCAAGCTGCTGCAGTGGCGCCATGAATATACCCCGGCACTTGACCTGTTTGCGAAGGCCTTGCAACGCGACCCTGGGCATTACGAAACGCTGAGCGGTCGTTCCGCGGTGCTGACCGTACTCGCCGATTACGCCGGCGCACGGCGCGATTGCGAAACCATGCGCCTGCGCGAAAAAGAACTCTACTGGTCGAGCTGCATGGCCTATATCGACGGCCAGACCGGGCAGGCGGCGAAGGCGGAACGCCAACTGGCTGATTTGCTGGCGCGTCATGCCGGCAGCAGTCCTGAAGGCCGGTTGTGGTTGCTGACGCGGATGGCAGATCTGGCGACACGTCTCGGACGCAATGCCGATGCCGAGGCCTATTACCGCCGTGCAATGGCGCTGAACATCACCAGCCAGTATTTGCTGTCGAATTACGGCGATTTCCTGATTGATACCGGGCGTCCCGCAGAAGCTGTTGCGCTGCTGCGCGACTGGGTGCGTTCCGACGTGCTGCTGCTTCGGCTGACCCTGGCGGCGCAGGCGACGAAGATTCCGGAATTCAAGACTTATTCACAGACGCTGCGCGAACGGTTTGCCGCAGCCGCGATGCGCGGTGACACGCTGCACCGTCAGGAAGAATCGCGTTTTCAGCTGAAGGTCGAGGGCAACAAGACCCGCGCGCTGGAACTGGCTGTGGCGAACTGGGCGATTCAGCGCGAACCCTACGATGCGCGCATCCTGCTGGAGGCGGCGGTGGCCGCTGGCCGTCGTGATGCGGCGCAGCCGGTGCTGGATTGGCTGGCGCAATCCAAACACGAGGATCCGATGCTGACGGCTCTCGCGCAGAAGCTGACCTTGGGCAAGCCGTGATGCGCTTGATTCTTATGCTGCTGTTCTTGGCGGTCAGCACGGTCGCCCAGGCGCACAAGCCCAGCGACAGTTATCTCGCGGTGAAGGTCGAGTCCAGCCGTATCGAGGGGCAGTGGGATATCGCGCTGCGTGATCTGGAATACGCGATCGGGCTCGATGCCGACGGAAATGGTGAAATCACCTGGGGTGAATTGTCGGCGCGGCATGACCAGCTGGCGGCTTATGCATTGGCGCGGCTGCAGCTGTCATCTGCAGATGCGACATGCAAGTTGCATGCGACGGATCATCTGGTCGACGGACACAGCGACGGCGCTTATGCGGTGATTCGTTTTGCCGCCGATTGCCAGGCGGCTGACAGTCTGAAAATCCGTTACGGCCTGTTTTTCGATCTCGATCCGACGCATCGCGGCCTTGCCCGCATCGAAGCCGGCGGCGTGACGCAGACGGCGGTGTTCGGTCCGGAGCGTGCCGAACAGACTTTCAATCTGGCGACGCCTTCGCTGGCCGAACAGATCGTGGCTTATGTTCGGGAAGGGGTGTGGCACATCTGGATCGGTTTCGACCATGTGCTGTTCCTGCTTTCGCTGCTGTTGCCCGCGGTGTTTATGCGCGAAGCTGCGCGCTGGGTGCCAGCGCAACGTTTCAAGCCGGCGTTCTGGGATGTATTGAAGGTTGTGACGGCATTTACCGTCGCGCATTCGATTACGCTGAGTCTGGCTGCGCTGGAAATCATCGCCTTGCCGTCAAGGCTGGTGGAGTCGGTGATTGCGGCGTCAGTCGTGTTCGCTGCGCTGAACAATCTGTATCCGCTGGTCAATGAACGGCGCTGGCTGATGGCTTTTACCTTCGGCTTGATCCACGGATTTGGTTTTGCATCGGTGCTGACCGATCTGGGATTGCCTCGCGATGCGCTGCTGTCTTCGCTGTTCGGCTTTAATGTTGGCGTCGAGCTGGGGCAACTGAGTATTGTTGCCGTATTCCTGCCGCTGGCCTTTGCGCTGCGCAGGACGCGCTTTTATTCCCGCGTGGTTTTTGCCGGCGGCTCTGTTCTCGTCGCGATCCTCGCCGCAATCTGGCTTGCGGAACGCGCTCTCGACATCAAGTTGTTGTCGTAACCTTCCGGCGGTTTGCCGGATCAATCGTGTCTGAAGAGACTGTCTTTCGGGGTCTGCGCCCGTTCGGTCATGCCGTAATCGCGGATCACGCCGGCGGCGATATCGAGGTATTCCTGTTTGCGGTCAGATTCGGGCCACACTTCGAAAATGACCGCAATCATCGGCATTATTTCCGTCAGAACGCGAAACGGCGCATGCCGCCGTCGACCGGAATCACGGTGCCGGTGACATAGCTGCCGCGGGGCGAGGCGAGGAATACCGCCATCGCTGCGATTTCCTCGGGCTCGCCGTAACGGCCGACCGGGATTTCGTGCTGCTCTTCGTGAGCACGGAATTCGGGGGAGTATTTGCGACGGATCTGTTCGCTCATGATGCGGCCGGGGGCGAGGCAGTTCACGGTGATGCCGTGTTTGCCGACCTTGCGCGACAGGCCTTTTGACCAGCCGTGAATCGCAGCTTTGGCTGGCGTTGCGGCGAGCAGCGAGTCGGGCTCGGATTTGCCGGACAGGTTGATCACGCGTCCCCAGTTGTGGCTGATCATGTCGGGCAGCACGGCGTGGGTGAGTTGGCGTACGCGGACGAAGTTCAGCGTCATCACGCTTTCCCATTCTTCTTCGGGCGCGTCGACGGGAATCGCCGGGCGGCTGCCGCCGGCGCTGTTGACGAGAATGTCGATGTGACCCAGCGCAGCGCGCGCGGCCTCGGCCAGTTTTTGCGGCGCACCCTCCTGCATGATGTCGGTTTCGACGATGGCGGGGGCGATGCCGCCGGCTGCCACGATTTCTTTCGACAGTTCTTCGAGCAGGTTTTTGCGGCGCGCGGCGATGCATAGCCGCACGCCTTCGGCGGCGAGCATTTTGGCGATGCAGCGGCCGATGCCCTGGCTGGTGCCGGTGACGAGTGCGGTCTTGCCTTTGAGTTGCAGGTCCATCTTGTTGCTTCCCCCCTTATTCCTTTATCCAGGTCTTGAATGCGATCCACAGCTTGCGTGCCGGTGGCAGCGAAGTGCGGTGTGTAAGTACGCGACAGCCGTCGTCGCGGATTTCTTCGAGCAGCGTGCGATAGATTGCGGCCATGATGATGCCCGGCAGCTGCGGTTTGCGGTCGGCGGCCGGCAGTTTGGTGAAGGCGGATTCGTAAGCGGTCTGTGCACGTTCGACCTGTCGTATCATCAACTGGCGGAAGGCGTCGCCCGACTGTACGGTTTCACTGGCATGGACGATCTGTGCTGCTTCGATGCCGGCGGACGCGAGTTCATCCAGCGGCAGGTAGACGCGGTTGCGGCGGGCGTCTTCGCCGACGTCGCGGATGATGTTGGTCAGCTGGAAGGCGAGGCCCAGCTCGGCGGCGTAGTCCAGGGTGCGCGGGTCACTGTAACCAAAAATGCGCGCCGACATCAGGCCGACGATGCCGGCGACGCGGTGGCAATACAGCTTCAGCGTGTCGTAATCCGGGTAGCGGTTGTAGTCGAGATCCATTGCCATGCCGTCGATGACCGTCAGCAGCTGGTTGTCATTGATGCTGAAGTGATGCACGACATCGGTCAGGGCGCGCGCGACCGGGTGTTGGGCTTTGCCGGCGTAGAGCCGGGCGATTTCCTCGCGCCACCAGGCGAGCTTGGTGCGGGCGACGCCGGGATCGGTGCATTCGTCGACGACGTCATCGACTTCGCGGCAGAAGGCGTAGAGCGCGGTGATCGCACGGCGGCGTTCCTTCGGCAGGAACAGGAAGCTGTAATAGAAGCTCGAGCCGCTGCCGGCGGCCTTATCCTGGCAATACTGATGGGGGTCGATCATGACAGGATCAAGACATCATTGAGCGGAACAGCATCAGTGCCCAGTCGGGTTTGGTCAGCACGGGGCGGTGGCGAAACACATCGCCGCGCACCGCAGTGATTTTTTCGAGAATGCGGTCGCCGCCGGCGATGATCATGCGCATTTCCAGGCCGATACGGCCTTTGAGCGCGCGACCGAGCGGACTGCCGGAATACAGCAGCTCACGCGTGCGCTGCACTTCGAAATTCATCAAGTCCTGCCAGTTGCCGCCGATATCGCCGGCAGCGATCTGCGCTTCGCTGACGCCGTGGTGCAGCATGTCGTTTTGGGGAAAGTAGACACGGTCTTTTTTCCAGTCGATGGCTACGTCCTGCAAGAAATTGATCAGTTGCAGGCCGCTGCAAATGGCATCGGAGTATTGCAGATTCTGTTCGCTGGCGGCGTCGTAAAGATACAGCAGCAGACGGCCGACCGGATTGGCCGAGCGCCGGCAGTAGTCGAGGACGCCGGCGTAGTCGGTATACCTTTTTGTGGTGACGTCCTGGGCAAAGGCCGACAAAAGGTCATGGAAGAGCTGGATCGGCAGGCCGTGTTCGTGAATGACCGCGGCGAGGTCGGCGAACCACGGGATTCCCGGCGGCTCCTTGCGCTCGATGCGTTCCAGTTCAAGGCTGAAGGTCGACAGCAGGGCCAAGCGCTCGGCGTCCGGCAGGTTGCCCTCGTCGGCAAAATCGTCCGATTCCCGGGCGAAGCGGTAGATCAGCCCCACCGGGCGCCGCAGGCGAGCTGGCAGCAAGACGGAGGCAACCGGGAAATTTTCGTAATGGTCGACGGCCACGGGGTGCGGAAAAGAGAGTTCCATCAAGGGCTTGGCTTATTTTTGGGGTGCTGCTGCCAGCCTGAGGCCTTGCTTGGCAGCAATTATATTACAATCAAGGGGTTGCAAAAGACGCCGGCGCCGGCAATTGCAGGCTTAGACGGGCCCGGGCGCCGTTGTTGCAGCGCGAAAGTGGCGGAATTGGTAGACGCACCAGATTTAGGTTCTGGCGCCGAAAGGCGTGTGGGTTCGAGTCCCTCCTTTCGCACCAGGGCGCTACGGATTAACTAATAGGGAATTTTCGATGCAAGCGAATTTGGAAACGCTGGGTTCACTCCAGCGCAAGCTGAACATTACGGTACCGATGGCGGATATCGATGTCGAAGTGCAGAGCCGCCTGAAGCGGCTGACCCGTACTGTCAGGATTGACGGGTTCCGTCCGGGCAAGGTGCCGCTGACGGTGGTGGTCAAGCAGTTCGGACCGCAGGTGCGCCAGGAAGTGTTGGGCGACACCCTGCAGAAAACCTTTGGCGATGCCGTTACACAACAGAACCTGCGCGTTGCCGGCCATCCGAAGTTTGATGCTGCGCCGCCAGCTGATGGCGCCAACGAGTTCAGCTATAGCGCGACTTTCGAGGTTTACCCGGAAGTGGTTGTGGGCGACTTGGCCAAGGCGAGTGTGACCCGGGCGACGCTGGAGGTGACGGAAGCTGAAATCGACAAGACGCTGGAAATCATGCGCAAGCAGCGCGTTAGCTACGAGGCGGTGGACCGCGCCGCCGAAAACGGCGACCGCGTGACCATGGATTACGTCGGCACCATCGACGGCGTGGAGTTTGCCGGCGGCAAGTCGCAGGACCAGAGCGTGGTTCTCGGCGACGGCCGTTTCCTGCCGGAGTTCGAAAAGAGCCTGCCGGGCATGAAGGCCGGAGAGAGCAAGAAGTTTGATCTGAAGTTCCCGGACGATTACGCCGGCAAGGAAGTGGCGGGCAAGACCGCGGTGTTTGAGGTGACGGTGAAAGCCGTTGCGGCGCCGAAACTGCCGGCGATCGATGCCGGGTTTGCGAAAAGCCTGGGCGTCGAGGATGGCGACCTGACCAAGATGCGTGCGGAAATCCGCGGCAATCTGGAGCGCGAGGTCAAGGCACGGCTGAAGGCGAAGACCAAGGAGCGCGTGATGGACGCGCTGGTGGAAGTGACCAAGATCGAGGTACCCAAGGCGCTGGTCTCGATGGAGATCGAACGGTTGCAGCAGACGGCGCGCCAGGATCTCGCCGCACGCGGCATTCCGGTGAACGAGAACATCCCGCTGCCGGCGGACATTTTCGAGAAGCAGGCGCAGCGTCGTGTGACTCTCGGCCTGATCCTGTCGGAAGTGGTGCGCGGGCAGAGCCTGCAGGCCAAGCCGGAACAGGTTCGCGCCCTGGTCGAAGAGCAGGCCCAGAGTTACGAGCATCCGCAGGAAGTGGTTAAGTGGTTCTACCAGTCGCCGGACCGGCTGCGTGACATCGAGTCGGTGGCGCTGGAAGAGAATGTGGTGAACTGGGCGCTGGCGACGGCACAGGTCAAGGATGAAGCCGTGACCTTCGACGAACTGATGGGGAATGGCCAATGAGCTTTACCGAGCCGTACGGGATGATGCAGGAACCGCAGAACCTCGGCCTGGTGCCGATGGTGGTCGAGCAGAGCGGCCGTGGCGAACGCGCCTATGACATCTACTCCCGCCTGCTGAAGGAGCGCGTGGTGTTCCTGGTTGGTCCGGTTAACGATGTAACGGCCAACCTGATCATTGCCCAGCTGCTGTTCCTAGAGTCCGAGAATCCGGACAAGGACATTTCGTTCTACATCAACTCGCCCGGCGGTTCGGTGACGGCCGGCATGGCGATTTACGACACCATGCAGTTCATCAAGCCAGATGTGTCGACGCTGTGCGTCGGCCAGGCGGCGAGCATGGGTGCGCTGCTGCTGACGGCTGGCGCCAAGGGTAAGCGATTCTGCCTGCCCAACTCGCGCGTGATGATTCACCAGCCGATGGGCGGATTCCAGGGCCAGGCCTCGGATATCGAGATTCATGCCAAGGAAATTCTCTACCTGAAGTCCAAGCTCAACGCGATTCTCGCCAAGCATTCGGGCAAGGACGTCGCCGAGATCGAAAAAGACACCGATCGCGACAACTTCCTTTCCGCGGAGCAGGCGGTAAACTACGGTCTGGTCGACAAGGTTCTGAGCAGCCGCGGCGAAGCCGTTGCGGCCTGAGGCGGATACCGGATTTATTGAAGCGGCGGTTGGTCTGATTTACACAGTGAACAAAGGGTTGCGGGTATGACGGAAAAAGTGAGCGGTGAAAAGTTGCTGTACTGCTCGTTCTGCGGCAAGAGCCAGCACGAGGTGCGCAAGCTCATCGCAGGACCGTCGGTGTTTATTTGCGACGAATGTATTGAGCTGTGCAACGACATCATTCGTGAGGAAACCCAGGGCGGCGACGCTGCCAAGGGCAGCAAGTCCGACCTGCCCGTGCCGCACGAAATCCGCGACATCCTCAACCAGTATGTGATCGGCCAGGACACCGCCAAGAAAATCCTGTCGGTGGCCGTGTACAACCACTACAAACGCCTGCGCAACGTCGGCAAGAACGATGACGTCGAGCTGGCGAAATCGAACATCCTGCTGGTCGGTCCAACCGGATCGGGCAAGACGCTGCTGGCGCAGACGCTGGCGCGGTTGCTCAACGTGCCTTTCGTGATGGCTGACGCCACCACGCTGACCGAAGCCGGTTATGTCGGAGAGGACGTCGAGAACATCATCCAGAAGTTGCTGCAGAAATGCGACTACGACGTCGAGAAGGCGCAGCGCGGCATTGTCTACATCGACGAGATCGACAAGATCTCGCGCAAGTCGGATAACCCGTCGATCACCCGTGACGTGTCCGGCGAGGGTGTGCAGCAGGCGCTGCTCAAACTGATCGAGGGCACCACGGCTTCTGTGCCCCCGCAGGGTGGCCGCAAGCATCCGAACCAGGAATTCGTGCAGGTCGACACCACCAACATCCTGTTCATATGCGGCGGTGCATTCGATGGCCTCGACAAGGTGATCCGCGCGCGCTCGGAGAAAAGCGGCATCGGTTTCGGCGCGGACGTGCGTAGCAAGGACAACAGCCGCGACACCGCGATGGTGCTGCGCGACTGCCAGCCGGAAGACCTGATCAAGTTCGGTCTGATTCCCGAGTTCGTCGGCCGTCTGCCGGTTATCGCGACGCTGGCCGAGCTGGACGAGGCGGCGTTGATCGAAATCCTCACGCAGCCGAAAAACGCGCTGCTCAAGCAGTTCCAGAAGATGTTCAGCATGGAAGGCGTCGAGCTGGAAGTGCGTGACGGCGCCTTGAAGGCCATTTCGCGCAAGGCGATGGAACGCAAGACCGGCGCGCGTGGCCTGCGCTCGATCCTCGAGCACACCCTGCTGAATACGATGTTCGATCTGCCGTCGATGGAAAACGTCGTCAAGGTTGTTGTCGACGAAGGCACCATCACCAGCGACGCAGCCCCCTTGCTCATCTATTCGGACCAGCCCAAAGTTGCCGGATCAACCGTCTGACCGGAGGCGGGTGCTCCAGGCCCGCAAAGCAGTTCAACGATCCGGCAAGGACGGCATGGGAGCGGTTTCCCCGCTTTCGTGGGATGATTTGTGCGCGGCGCTTGATTTACCGGCGCATGCCCCAAGCTGCATTACTGTTGAAACTCTCAGGTGACCCCGATGAATGACCAAATCAGCAATGAAAACAGCAAGTTGGAGATGCCGCTGCTCCCCTTGAGGGATGTCGTGGTGTTTCCGCACATGGTCATTCCCCTTTTTGTGGGACGGCCAAAGTCGATTAAAGCCCTGGAAACCGCCATGGAAGCGGGGAAAAGCATCGTGCTGGTGGCGCAGAAATCCGCCGCCAAGGACGAGCCTTCGCCCGAGGACCTGTATGACGTCGGCAGCATCGCCAACATCCTGCAGATGCTGAAACTGCCGGACGGCACCGTGAAGGTGCTCGTCGAGGGCAGCCAGCGCGCGCGCATCCACAGCATCGAAGACGTCAAGACACACTTCACCGTGCGGGCGACGCCGATCGAGGTCGAACCGGACACGGACAGTGAAACCGAAGCCATGCGCCGGACGATGATTCAGCAGTTCGACCAGTACGTGAAGCTGAACAAGAAGATTCCGCCAGAAATCCTGACCTCGCTCGCTGGTATCGACGAAGCGGGCCGCCTGGCCGACACCATCGCCGCGCATCTGCCGCTCAAGCTAGAGCAGAAGCAGGAAGTGCTGGAGATGACCGGCGTCAAACAGCGCCTTGAACATCTGCTGAAGGTGGTTGAGGGCGAACTCGACATCCTGCAGGTGGAAAAGCGCATCCGCGGCCGCGTCAAGCGCCAGATGGAAAAGAGTCAGCGCGAGTACTACCTGAACGAGCAGGTGAAGGCGATCCAGAAGGAACTCGGCGAAACCGAGGAAGGCGCGGACATCGACGAGATCGAGAAAAAGATCCGTTTGGCGCGCATGCCGAAGGACGCGCGCAAAAAAGCCGATGCCGAGCTGAAAAAACTCAAGCTGATGTCGCCGATGTCGGCCGAAGCCACCGTCGTGCGCAATTACATCGACGCGCTGATCGGGCTGCCGTGGCGCAAGAAGAGCAAGATCAGCACCGATCTCAAGCTGGCCGAGAAGGTGTTGGACGAGGACCACTACGGTCTTGAGAAAATCAAGGAACGTATCGTTGAATATCTGGCCGTGCAGCAGCGCGTCGACAAGCTGAAGGCGCCGATCCTGTGTCTGGTTGGCGCCCCCGGCGTCGGCAAGACCTCGCTAGGCCAGTCGATCGCCCGTGCGACCAACCGCAAGTTCATCCGCATGTCGCTGGGCGGCGTTCGTGACGAGGCCGAGATCCGCGGGCATCGCCGCACTTACATCGGTTCGATGCCCGGCAAGATCCTCCAGAACATGGCCAAGGTCGGTGTTCGTAACCCCTTGTTTTTACTGGATGAAGTGGACAAGATGGGGATGGATTTCCGGGGTGACCCGGCTTCCGCGCTGCTCGAGGTCCTCGATCCCGAGCAGAACAACACCTTCGTCGACCATTACGTCGAGGTCGAATACGACCTGTCGGACGTGATGTTTGTTGCCACGGCCAACACGCTGAACATTCCGCCGGCGCTGCTCGACCGGATGGAGATCATCCGCCTGTCGGGTTACACCGAAGACGAGAAGATTCACATCGCCGAGAACCACCTGCTGCCGAAGACCATGCAGAACCATGGTCTGAAGTCGGACGAGCTGGTGGTTTCCGACAGTGCGCTGCGCGACATCGTGCGTTATTACACGCGCGAGGCTGGTGTGCGCAGCCTTGACCGCGAGGTCTCCAAGATCTGTCGCAAGGTGGTCAAGGAACTCGTCAGCGGCGGCAAGGAACGCAAGATCACGGTGAATGCACGCAACCTCGACAAGTACCTCGGGGTGCGGCGTTATTCCTTCGGAATCGCCGAAAAGGAAAACCAGATCGGTCAGGTCAACGGTCTGGCCTGGACGGAAGTCGGCGGCGAATTGCTTTCGATTGAAGCCGCAACCATGGTCGGCAAGGGCAAGATGACGACCACCGGCAAGCTCGGCGAAGTCATGCAGGAATCGGTGCAGGCGGCGATGTCGGTTGTCCGTGCGCGTTCGCAGCGCCTGGGCATCCACCCGGACTTTTACCAGAAGAACGACATCCACATTCACCTGCCGGAAGGTGCCACACCGAAAGACGGCCCCAGCGCAGGTATCGGCCTGTGCACGGCAATGGTGTCGGTACTGACTGGAATACCGGTGCGCGCCGATGTGGCGATGACCGGTGAGATCACACTGCGCGGCGAAGTGCTGCCGATCGGTGGTCTGAAGGAGAAGCTGCTGGCGGCGCATCGCGGCGGCATCAAGACCGTGCTGATTCCGGAAGAGAACGTGAAGGACCTGAAAGAGATTCCGGACAATGTGAAGAACAAGCTCGACATCCATCCGGTGAAATGGATTGATCAGGTGCTGGAGCTGGCGCTGGAACGCAAGCCTGAGGCGCTGCCGGAGCAGGCGGCGGTCCCGGTGCCCCCGGCGGGCGAAGGTGTAACGCCGGCGGCAATCAAGCATTAAGCACCGCAAAGCTGGAAATCGGGGCCGGAGTGGGCTACAATCCGGCCCTTTGTTTCACACGGTATTTCGCAGATGGTGATGCGGGGTGCTTAGCTCAGCTGGTAGAGCGTCGCCCTTACAAGGCGAATGTCGGCGGTTCGATCCCGTCAGCACCCACCAGCAATACGGTAGCACTGGATACTTATTAAATGGTAGTAAATAAGCGGAATACAGCAGCAAATGGAGTGGTAGTTCAGTTGGTTAGAATACCGGCCTGTCACGCCGGGGGTCGCGGGTTCGAGTCCCGTCCACTCCGCCAACATTAGAAAAAAAGGCGAACCTGGTTCGCCTTTTTTATTATCCGCAGACCGTTTGCGGACCCTGGAGAGAGAGCCATGTACGATTTTGTCCATAAAAACAAACGTCTGATGCAGCTGTTGCTGGCACTGATTACGCTGCCTTTCGCCTTTTTTGGCATTGACTCCTATTTCCGTGCCGGCGGCAGCGGCGCCAGCGTGGCCTCGGTGGGCGACTACCGCATTACCCAGGAAGAATTCACGCAGTCCCTGCGCGAGCGTCAGGACGCCCTGCAGCGCATGGCCGGCGGTCGTGTCGATCCGTCGATGCTCGACAGCAACGAGCTGCGCTTTGCCGTGCTCGACAACCTGGTGCAGCAGCGACTGCTGTTCGAACGCGCAGCCAAGGCCGGGCTGGTCATTACCGACCGTCAGATCCAGGATATCGTCTCCAGCGTCGACGCCTTCAAGGTCGACGGGAAGTTCTCCTATGAGCAGTACGAGCAACTGCTTAAGGCGCAGTCGATGACGCCACTGATGTTCGAGCAGCGCATCCGCCAGGACATGGTCAGCGAACACGCGGCTCATCCCTATGTCGCGTCGACCTTTGTGTCGCGTTCCGAAGCCGCCAATCTGCTGCGCATTTCCGAGCAGCAGCGCGAAGTCAGCTATTTCACGCTGCCGGTTGACCGTTTCCTGCCTCAGGTCAAGCTGGAAGCCGACGCGGCGAAAAAATACTTCGACACCCATCAGGACGAATTCCGCGTTCCCGAACAGGTGCGTATTGAATACGTCCTTTTCAGCGGCGAAGCGCTTCTTGCGCAGATCCAGCCCTCGGCTGCCGACGTGCGCAAGGCCTACGACGAAAACATGAAGCGTTTCGAGGTCAAGGAGGCCCGCCAGGCCAGCCATATCCTGATCACGGCTGAAGGAAATGCCGACTCCAAGAAAAAAGCCAAGGCCAAGGCTGATGAAATCTACGCGCAGGTGAAAAAGAACCCGAAAGATTTTGCGGCGCTGGCCAAGCAGTATTCGCAGGATCCGGGGTCGGCGGCCAATGGCGGCGATCTGGGTTTCTTCGAGCGCGGTTCGATGGTCAAGGCCTTTGATGACGCGGTGTTCACGATGAAGTCGGGCGACATCTCGCAGCCGGTCGAAACCGAGTTCGGTTATCACATCATCCGCCTCTCCAACGTGCGCGGCGGCAAGGCCAAGTCCTTCGAGGAGGCGCGCCCCGAAATCGAGGCGGACCTGAAAAAACAGCAGGCCGGCCGCAAATTCGCCGAAATGTCGGAGAGCTTCAGCACCACGCTGTTCGAGCAGTCGGACAGCCTCAAGCCGGCCGCCGACCTGATCAAGGCCGTGCCGCAGAAAAGCGGCTGGATTTCGCGCAACGGCGGCGACAGCCCGCTGCTCGCCAATCCGAAACTGCTGAATGCCGTTTTTTCGGAAGACGTGCTGAACAACAAGCGCAACAGCGAAGCCATCGAACTGGCGCCCGGCGTGTTGATGGCGGCACGGGTGATCGAACACAAACCTTCGGTAATCCAGCCCTTTGACCAGATCAGCGCTGCACTGACCAAGAAGCTGACCCTGCAGCAGGCGGGGCAGCTGGCGGCGCAGGATGGCCGCGCACGCCTTACGGCCCTGCGGGAAGGCAGGGATCTGGGCAAGGACGCCCAGGTGACCTGGAGCGCACCGTTGCTGGCCAGCCGCGGTGATCCCAAGGGCGTTCCGGTGGAAGCCCTGCGTCAGGCCTTCAAAACCGACGTCAGCAAGGTTCCGGCCTATGCCGGTGTTGAAGTTGCCGGCGGTTCTTACATGCTGGTGCGCATCAGCAAGGTCCAGGATGCCGGTGAAGGCGCCAAGGACAAGCAGAACGCCATTGCCCAGACCCTGCGGCAGGTGGCGGGGCAGGCGGAACTGGCGGCTTACCTCGCCAGCCTGAAGCAGAAATCAGATGTGAAAATCCGCAAGGATCAGGTCGAGAAAAAATCCTGAGCCGCGTTACAGGCATGAAAAAGGGCGGCCTCGGCCGCCCTTTTTTATTGCGTCATCAGAATGCCGTTCAGGCTCCCGCCCCCATGCCGCCGACAGTGGTGTTGAAACCGTTGTCGACATAGGTGATTTCGCCGGTGACGCCGGTGGCCAGATCGGACAGCAGGAAGGCGGCGACATTGCCGACTTCGTCGATGGTGACATTGCGCCGCATTGGTGCGTTTTCCTCGACATATTTCAGGATCTTGCCGAAATCACCGATGCCGGCCGCTGCGAGGGTCTTGATCGGGCCGGCGGAGATGCCGTTGACGCGGATACCCTGCGGTCCGAGGTTGGTCGCCAGATAACGCACGCAGGCTTCGAGGCTGGCCTTGGCCAGGCCCATGACGTTGTAATGCGGCACGGTGCGGATGGCGCCAAGGTAGCTCAGCGTGATCAGGGCGCCCTGGCGTCCGGCCATCAGCGGCATCGCGCCCTTGGCCAGTGCGGCAAAGCTGTAGCTGCTGATGTCGTGGGCCATCTTGAAAGCATCGCGGGTCAGGCCGTCGAGGAATTCGCCTTTCAGCGCCTCGCGCGGGGCAAAGGCGATGGAATGAACTACGCCGTCGAGGTGACCCCATTCCGACTTTAGCGACGTGAACAGCGCATCAATCTGCTCGTCCTGAGTGACGTCGCAGGGCAATACCGGAGCGCTGCCGAAATCGGCGGCGAGTTTCTGCACCCGTTCGCGGATATCCTCGCCCTGGTAGGTAAATGCCAGCTGCGCGCCTTCGCGGCTGGCCGCCTTGGCTATACCGTAGGCGATCGAACGGTTGGACAGCAGGCCGGTAATCAGGATTTTCTTGTCTTGCAGGAAAGCCATGGTGTTCCCTTAGCGTAACGGATCAGAATGGATCAGAAGCCGGCCGATTATAACCAGAAGCCACACCTGCCAATATCGGCTACACTTTTGTGCGATGAATTCGCTTCGTGACCGACGGCCGCATTTGACAACGCTACTGGCGCCGCTGTTTGTTTTGATCCTTGCCGCGGGCTGCAGCGAATCTCCATGGAATAACCCCTATCCGGCGGCGGAAGCGGGTTCCAATACCCTCTACACCTCGTTTTCCGAACGTCCCAAGCATCTCGATCCGGTGCAGTCCTATGCCGAGAACGAGTTTGCCTTTATTGCCAACATCTACCAGCCGCCGCTGCAGTACCACTACCTGAAGCGGCCTTACGAATTGATCCCCTTCGGCGCCGAAACTGTGCCCGTGCCGGTTTATCTCGATGCTGCCGGGCGCCGGCTGCCGGACAGCGCACCCGCTGAACGCGTGGCCTTCAGCGAATACGTGATTACCGTCAAAAAAGGCGTGCTCTACCAGCCGCATCCGGCGCTGGCTGTGGATGAAGCGGGCAAGCCGCGCTACCACGCGCTTAGTGAAGCCGACCTGCGCAATATCGATACGCTGGGCGATTTCAGGCATACCGGCAGCCGCGAACTGGTCGCCGCCGACTATGTGCACCAGATCAAACGGCTGGCGCATCCACGGCTGCATTCGCCGATCCTGCAGTTGATGGGCGAATACGTGGTTGGCCTGAAGGAGCTGGCGGCGGAACTGGGAAAGGCCGCCGCCGGTCTTCCGGAGCATGCTTTTATCGACCTCGATCCGCATGCCCTGTCCGGCGTCCGGGTTATCGATCGCCATACCTATGCCGTGCGCGTGCGCGGCAAGTATCCGCAGTTCGCCTATTGGCTGGCGATGCCGTTTTTTGCGCCGGTGCCGCCGGAGGCCGACCGTTTCTACGGCCAGCGCGGATTGGCGCAGAAAAACATCACGCTGGACTGGTACCCGATCGGCTCGGGGCCGTACATGCTGACGGTGAACAATCCGAACCGGCAGATGGTGCTCGAGCGCAACCCCAACTACCGCGGCGAAACCTATCCGGTTGAAGGTGAGCCGGGTGATGCGGAACGCGGCCTGCTGAAGGATGCCGGCAAGCCGCTGCCCTTTATTGAACGCGTGGTGTTCAGTCTGGAGAAAGAGCAAATCCCGTATTGGAACAAATTCCTGCAGGGTTATTACGATGCATCGGGCATCGCCTCCGACACCTTTGACCAGGCGGTGCAGTTTTCGGGGCAGGGCGATGTCACGCTGTCGGAGGACATGGTCAAGCGCGGCATCAGTCTGCAGACCTCGCTGGCGACCAGTGTGTTCTACATGGGATTCAACATGCTCGATCCCCTGGTCGGGGGGCAGGGTGATGATCAGATGCGGGAAAGAGCGCGCAAGCTGCGGCTGGCGGTGACCATTGCCGTTGATCAGGAAGAATTCATTTCGATTTTTCGCAACGGCCGCGGCCTGCCTTCGCACGGGCCGGTGCCGCCGGGCATTTTCGGTTACCGCGATGCCGATGCCAAGGGTATCAATCCCTATGTCTATGAATGGCGCAACGGCGAGCCGCAGCGCAAAGGCATCGATCAGGCGAAGCAGTTGCTGGCCGAAGCGGGATTTCCCAACGGCCGCGACGCCAAAACAGGACAACCCCTGCTGCTGCATCTGGATACGACGTCCAGCGGAGCCGACAGCAAGGCGCGTCTCGACTGGTATATCGCGCAGTTCGCGAAGCTTGGCATCCAGTTGGTGATCCGCGCCACCGACTTCAACCGCCTGCAGGACAAGCTTCGCCGAGGTACTGCGCAGTTGTTCTTCATGGGCTGGAACGCCGACTATCCCGACCCGGAAAACTTTTTGTTCCTGTTCCATGGCCCGCAGTCGCGCGCAAAAACGCAGGGTGAAAACGCCGCGAATTACAGCAATCCCGAATTCGACCATCTGTTTGAACGCATGAAACACATGCCTAACGGCGCGGAGCGGCAGGCCATCATCGACCGCATGGTTGCGCTGCTGCGTCATGACGCTCCCTGGGCCTGGAGCTTTTTCCCCAAGGACTACACGCTGCATCACGGTTGGCTGATCAACCGCAAACCCAACCAGATGGCCAACAACAGCCTCAAGTACCAGCGTCTGGATGTGGCAACGCGCGCGCAGTTGCGGCGGCTGTGGAATCCGCCGGTGTTGTGGCCGCTGGGTCTGCTGGCGGCCGTGCTGGTGCTGGTTGCCTGGCCAGCCTGGGCGGCTTATCGCCGGCGCGAGCGGCGCACCGCTGTCGCAGGGGGGGTGTCATGACCGGTTACCTCATCCGCCGCCTGATCTATGGCGTATTCGTGCTGATCGGCGTCAATGTGCTTACTTTCGCGCTGTTCTTTTTCGTCAACACGCCAGACGACATGGCGCGGGCGCAGCTCGGTGCGAAGCGTGTTACCCCCGAAGCTGTGGAAAAATGGAAGCAGGAGCGGGGTTATCATAAGCCATTGTTTTTAAATGAAAAATTAAGCGGCATTCAGCGGGTCACCGACACCGTGTTTTTCGACAAGTCGGTGCGACTGTTTGCCTTTGAATTCGGATCTTCCGACCAAGGCCGCAATATCGGTTACGACATCAGCACGCGCATGTGGCCCAGTCTGGCCGTGCAGCTGCCGGCTTTCCTGATCGGCTTGCTGGTCTATATCTCGTTTGCCTTGCTGATGGCTTTTTTCCGTGCCACGGCACTCGATTTCTGGGGCGTGGTACTGTGCGTGCTGATGATGTCGGTATCGGCGCTGTTTTACATCATCGGCGGCCAGTTTCTGTTCGGCAAGCTGTGGAATCTGGTGCCGATCTCCGGTTACAACGGCGGCTTCGATGCGATCAAGTTTCTTGCGCTGCCGGTGCTGATCGGCGTGGTCAGCGGCATCGGCGGCAATGCGCGCTGGTACCGCACGATTTTCCTGGAGGAAATCAGCAAGGACTACGTGCGCACCGCACGCGCCAAGGGTTTGAGTGAAGCGCGCGTGCTGTTCCGTCATGTGCTGCAGAACGCGATGATCCCGATCCTCACCGGCGTGGTGGTGGTGATTCCGCTGCTGTTCATGGGCGCGCTGATCACCGAATCCTTTTTCGGCATTCCGGGGCTGGGCAGTTACACCATTGACGCCATCAGCCAGCAGGATTTCGCCATCGTGCGGGTGATGGTGTTTCTCGGTTCCGTGCTTTATGTGATCGGTCTGATCATGACCGACCTGTCCTATACGCTGGTCGATCCGCGGGTGCGTTTCTCATGAACCTGCTGCCTTTCCGCTTCGAGCTGCTGTGGACGGATGCGCTGGTCTGGGTGCTGGTGGCTGCCGTGATCGGGTATGCGGTATACGCGCGGGCCCGGCCGCATCTGCGTGCGCCCTGGTCGCGCGTCAGCCGCAGCGCCAGCGGCATGGCGGCGGCGGTGATTCTTGCTGCTTTTGTGTTGGCCGGCCTGCTTGATTCCATCCATTACCGTCCGGCGCTGCCGCCGCAGGACGGCAAAGCGGCATACGCCACCGAATTGCGCAGCCTGCTCGATCTCACGCTGCAGCCCTTGCGCGACAAACGGGAAAAGACTTATTCCGCACCTCTGGCCACGCATCTGTATGCCAAGGAGACCGTGCTGCTGCCTGATGGCCGCGAAGTGCGTGAATTCCCGCGGTTGCGCCATGGCGGGGCGCATCTGAAAAATCCCGCGGCTGACTGGGCCGGGGATGTCGCCCTGCGCGGATTCCGCGGACTGGCGGTGGCACTGCTGATCTGGTTCAGCGTTGCGTTAGCGCTGAGCGCAGCAGTGGCGCAACGCAGCGGCAACGGTATTGAACAGTCCTGGGGCGACATCTGGCGCGGTCGCACGGCAATACCCTGGCGCGCTGCGCTGTGTGCACTGGCGGCGCTCGCAGTGTTTGCCGGGCCGGTCATCGCACTGGCGCCGCTTTACCATGTGTTCGGCACCGACAAGGTCGGGCAGGACGTGTTGTACCAGGCGCTGAAAAGCATTCGCACGGGCATGGTGATCGGTACACTGGCAACGCTGGTGATGCTGCCATTTGCGCTGCTGCTCGGGGTGATGGCAGGTTATTTCAAAGGCAGGGTGGACGACATGATCCAGTATCTTTATACAACCTTGTCCTCAATTCCCGGGGTGTTACTGATAGCGGCCTCGGTGCTGATGATGCAGGTCTATATCGAAAACAATGCGTCGCTGTTTCCGAGCAGCGAAATCCGCGCCGACGTGCGCCTGATCGCGCTGTGCGTGATCCTCGGCGTGACCAGCTGGACGGGGCTGTGCCGGCTGCTGCGCGGCGAGACGCTGAAGCTGCGTGAACTCGAATACATCCAGGCGGCGCATGCCTTTGGCGTCTCGCACTGGCGCATCATGATGCGCCATGTGATGCCCAACGTGATGCATATCGTGATGATCGCGCTGGTCATGGATTTCAGTGGTCTGGTGCTGGCGGAAGCGGTGCTGTCCTATGTCGGGGTCGGCGTCGACCCGTCGATGATCAGCTTCGGCACGATGATCAACAGCGCACGCCTGGAAATGGCGCGCGAACCGATGGTCTGGTGGTCGCTGGCTGCGGCCTTTGTGTTCATGCTGGCGCTGGTGCTTGCTGCGAACCTGTTTGCGGATGCGGTGCGCGATGCCTTTGATCCGCGGCTGGTGCGGGCGGGGGCAGTGGCATGAGTAAAAAAATATTGTTGAGCGTACGTGACCTGCGCACTCAGATCCGCGGCGATGGTCCGCCAGTGCGCGCCGTTGATGGTGTGTCTTTTGATATTGCCGCCGGGGAGACTTTTGCGCTGGTCGGTGAGTCGGGTTGCGGCAAATCGATGACGGCGCTGTCGATCATGCGTCTGCTGCCGGATGCCGCGGCAATTAGCGGTGGCACGGTGGAGCTCGACGGCGAAAACCTGATGGCCTTGCCGGAAACGCAGATGCGTGATGTGCGCGGCCGCCGTGTGGCGATGATTTTCCAGGAACCCGGCCTGTCGCTCAATCCGGTGATGACTATCGGCGCACAGATTGCCGAATCGGTGCGCCGGCATACTGCGCTGACCGGGGCTGCGGTCGATGCGCGGGTGATCGAACTGCTGGAGGCGGTGCGTATGCCTGATGCATCGCGGCGCGTCGGCGAATACCCCTTCCAGCTCTCCGGCGGCATGAAGCAGCGGGTGATGATCGCGATGGCGCTGGCTTGCGACCCCGCGCTGCTGATCGCCGATGAGCCGACCACCGCGCTTGATGTCACGGTTCAGGCTCAGGTACTGGAGCTGCTGCGCGACCTGCAGCGTTCACGCGGCATGGCAATGCTGCTGATCACCCACGATCTCGGCGTCGTTGCGCAGATGGCGCAGCAGGTGGCGGTAATGTATGCCGGCGAAATCATCGAGACGGGGCCGGTGCAGACCTTCTTCGACGGTCCCGCACACCCGTATTCACGCAAGCTATTTGATTCGCTGCCGGAACGTGCCGGTCGCAATCGCCTGCTGGCGGCGATACCCGGTGCGGTGCCGCCGTTGAGCCGGCGTTTCGAAGGCTGCCGTTTTGCCGAGCGTTGTGACCGCGTGCTGCCGCATTGCGCCGGCACGGTGCCGGCCTGGCATGCGGTAGGTGAAAAACATGATGCCCGCTGCCATTTATATGCCGATGCTGACGGGACGTCTGTGGTGAAGTCGGCGACCGCCTCCGGCTCAGGTGCGCAGATCGCAGTGCGACGTGCGGAAGATGAGTGCAGTGCTGCCTTGCTACAGGTGAAGAATCTGCAGGTGCATTTCCCGATCCGCAAGGGTTTGCTGCAGCGGGTATCCGGCCATGTGTACGCGGTTGATGGCGTGACGCTGGACATTTTTCCCGGCAGGACGCTGGGGCTGGTCGGTGAGTCGGGCTGTGGTAAGACCACTGTCGGCAAAGGCCTGTTGCGGCTGGTGGCGCCCACCGGCGGGCAGGTCTTGCTGGGTGGAGGGGATTTTCTCGCCCTCGGCCGCGACGCGCTGCGTCGACGGCGCCGTGATGTGCAGATTATTTTTCAGGATCCTTACGCCTCACTCAACCCGCGGGTGCGCATCGGCGATGCACTGGAGGAAGGACTGCTCGCGCTGGATGTCGGTAGCGGCGCTGCGGACCGCCAGCAGCGCATTGACGCCTTGCTGACCGAGGTGGGATTGTCGCCCGAAGTCAAAGGCCGTTATCCCCATGAATTTTCCGGCGGCCAGCGCCAGCGCATCGCGATTGCCCGCGCCTTGTCCGTGGAGCCGCGGCTGATTGTCTGTGATGAACCGACCAGCGCGCTGGATGTGTCGGTGCAGGCGCAGATATTGAATCTGCTGAAACGCCTGCAGCGTGAGAAGGGGCTGGCCTATCTGTTCATCAGCCACAACATGTCGGTGATCGATTACATGGCCGATGAGGTAGCGGTGATGTATCTGGGCCGTATTGTCGAGCAGGGTTCGGTGGATGATGTGCTGCGCGCGCCGCAGCATCCCTATACCCGCTCGCTGCTGGCGGCGGTGCCGGTGGCGGATCCGCAGGCCGTCAGGCCGGTATTGCGACTGGCGGGCGATCTGCCCTCACCGGTGAATCCGCCGGCGGGTTGCCATTTTCATCCGCGCTGCGGTGTGGCCGTGGCAGCATGCGCGACCAACTACCCGGTCGAGCAACGTCTCAGCGCGACCCATCTGGTGTGCTGCCATCTATGCAAAAAGACGGATTAACGGCGGGTTTGCGAGGCGACCACTGCGGGCTTGTCCTGCCTGGGTTTGGGCGTCGCTTTGACCGGGGTCGTAGCGCGTTTCGCCGGCGAACGTTTGGCTGCCATGGTTTTGGTGGCGTGTTTCACCGGTTTGCTGCCGGCGCTGGCGTGGGTGGTGCGTGCAGCCTTGTAGGCCTTGGGCAGTGACACCGGCGTCGCCGGCAGATCGGGCAGATTAGGCGTCGCGCCGTTCTTGACCGGAACCAGCAGCGGCAGTCCGGTGCGGAACTTGTTGCTGGCGGTGATGTTATTGACCTGCTTCAGTTCGTTCACGCTCATCCCGTAATTAGCGGCGATTTTTTCCGGTTTTTCGCCGGCTTTAACCGTATGTGCTTGCCACGACACCAGCGGCTTGTCGCTGTTTTCGATATTGGCCCGGAACAGGGAAATACGGTTGCGCGGCAGCACGATGGTTTCACTGCCGTCGGACTTGATCACCGGCTTGTTGTGCGCGGGATTGAGGAAGCGGAATTCATCCAGCGTCATGTCGGCAAACCTCGCGGCGAGTTTGATGTCGATGTGGCGCTTGACGCTGATCACTTCGAAGTAGGGTTCGTTGGGGATGCTGGCCAGCTTGACACCGAAACGCGCCGGGTCGGCGATGATGTTTTTGACTGCAATCAGCTTGGGCAGATAGTTGCGCGTCTCCGCCGGCATGGTCAGGCTGGCGTAATCGGTCGGCAGGCCTTTGGCCTGGTTGCGTGCGATGGCGCGGCTGACTGCACCTTCGCCCCAGTTGTAGGAGGCCAGCGCGAGTTCCCAGTCGCCGAACATGCCGTAGAGTTTTTCCAGGTAGTCCAGCGCGGCATTGGTAGCGGCGATGACATCGCGTCGGCCGTCATACCACCAGTTCTGGCGCAGGCCGTAGAGCCGGCCTGTCGACGGGATGAACTGCCACAGGCCCGATGCATGCGCTTTGGAGTAAGCCTGCGGGTTGTATGCGGATTCGATCATCGGCAGTAGCGCCACTTCGGCCGGCATCTTGCGGCGTTCGATTTCTTCGATGATGTGGAACAGGTAATGGCTGCTGCGATCCACCATGCGCGCGAAATAATCGGGCTTGGCGGAGTAGAAGTTTTCCCAGTGGCGAACCAGATCGGTATCCATGGGTTTCATGGTGTAACCGTTGCGTACGCGTTCCCAGACGTCTTTGGGCGGTGCCTTGACCTGGGGTTCCGTAACCACTGCAGCTGCTGCGACCGGACTTACCGGTCCGGCCTGAGCGGCGATTATGACGATCGGATCCTGAGTCTGGGGCTGCAGCCCGGAGGCACCCTCGGTTGCGGCCATTTCACCAGGCAATTGCGCGCAGGCGGCCGCAAAGACGACGAAGCTGATGAGGGTGTAGCGCGCAGCGATTTTGATCATGCAGAAGATTCCGGTGGCAGCCTGACAATGGGCGGATGTTAGCCGCCGGGCGGCGGGCTTGTCAAACCGGATTATTCTTCAAAATCAAGGTTTTACTAAAAAAATACAGGGGTTTGGCGTGAAATGCGCCACAACACGCTCAGAAATTATTCTTCCAGTCGCGGATTTCAGCCAGAACACTGACCGGATCGGAAAGTGTTTTGCCGGCGCGCGCGCTTGCGGTTTTGATGACGCCCGGAGCATTGACCCGGACAAACGGGTTGGTGGCTTTTTCCTGGGCGATGGTCGAGGGCAGCGTCGGCAGGTCCTGATCGCGCAGCGCCTGCATGCGGGCTTCGAGCGCCGGCAACTGCGTATTGTCGGGTTCCGCGGCGCGGGCGAACTTGATGTTGGACAGCGTGTATTCGTGACCGCAGTAGACGCGGGTGTCGTCGGGTAGGCGTGCCAGCCGGGTCAGCGAATCGTGCATCTGCCGCGGCGTGCCTTCAAAAAGGCGACCGCAACCGGCGGCAAACAGTGTGTCACCGCAGAACAGCATGCCGCCGCCGACAAAAGCGATATGCGAGCGGGTATGGGCGGGTATTTCCAGTGTTTCCATGTCGATGTCGAAGTGGGGTAACTGAAAATGCTGGCCGTCGGCGAGCCGGACGCTGACTTCGGGAATACGTTCGTCGCGTGGACCGAATACCGGTGCCGGTGCATAAGCTAGCAGTGCGGCATTGCCGCCGACATGGTCGGCGTGGTGATGGGTGTTGAGGATGGCGGCTAGCGTCAGTTTTTCGCGCTTCAGGTAATCGATGACCGGCTGCGCTTCACCTGGATCAACAACAACGGCATGTGAGCCGTCGCGGATGGTCCAGATGTAATTGTCGGCGAAGGCGCGCAGCGCCACGACTTCATAGGCAGCCATTTATTGCTCCGTTACAGATGAGCGGCCGATTATGATTTAAACTTGCGTCATGTCAATTGCCGACGGGATGACCGCAGCGACGCAGTGGCTGGAGACGCCGCCCGGCCGGTATGTGCTTGCGCGCGAGCAGGTCTATTTTGACAATGCCGTTGCCGATATTTTCGGTTACCACGCGCTGCAGCTCGGCATGGAGGAACTCGATCTGCTGCGCGGCAGCCGCATTCCGCTGCGTGTGCATGTGGGGCGCGGCGCCAAGGCCGGGCTGCGTGCCGATTTCCGCGATCTGCCGATTGAATCGAACAGCGTCGATCTGATGGTGTTGCCGCATACCCTGGAGTTTTCCGATCATCCCCACCAGATCGTACGCGAAGTGGCGCGCGCATTGCGGCCCGAAGGTCAGGTGGTGATTGCCGGCTTCAATCCGGTGAGCCTTTGGGGGCTGCGCCGCGGTTTCGGGCGGCGTGACGAATATCCCTGGCAGGGGCGTTTCATTCACCTGGCGCGGGTCAAGGACTGGTTCGCGCTTCTGGGACTGGAGATTGTTGCTGGCTCCATGGCCTGTTACGCGCCGCCCTGTGCCGACCAGAAATGGCTGGACCGTTTTGCGTTCATGGAAAAAGCCGGCGACCGCTGGTGGCCCATCGCCGGTGGTGTATTTTTCCTGCAGGCGATCAAGCGCGTGCGCGGCATTCGCCTGATCATGCCGAAGTGGAATGACAGCGTGGTGCCCAACAAGAATCTGGCGCCGATGCCGGAGCGTGTCAGCGACAAGGAAGGAATGGCGGCGAGGACGCGCGTGCAATGAGTGAGACCATCGATATTTACACGGACGGTGCCTGCAAGGGCAACCCCGGCGTTGGCGGCTGGGGCGCGCTGTTGCGCAGCGGCGGGCATGCACGCGAGATTTTCGGCGGCGAACTGCAGACCACCAACAATCGTATGGAACTGACTGCGGTGATCCGGGCCCTGGAGGCTCTGAAGCGGGAGAGTTTTGTGCGGGTGCATACTGATTCCAAATATGTGCAGCAGGGCATCTCGGAATGGATACACTCCTGGAAAAAGCGCGGCTGGAAAACGGCAGACAAGAAGCCGGTTAAAAACGAAGATCTGTGGCGCCATCTGGACGAGCTCGCTGCTAAGCATCAGATTGAATGGTTATGGGTGAAAGGTCATGCAGGGCACGACGGCAATGAGCGTGCCGATGCGCTGGCCAATCAGGGTGTTGAAAGCGTGATCAACGGGAAGATCGGTTAATGGCGACGCGGCAGATCATTCTCGACACGGAAACCACTGGTCTTGAGCCCCGGCTCGGTCATCGCATCATCGAGGTGGCCGGTGTTGAAATGGTTAACCGGCGGCTGACCGGCAAACATTTTCACCGCTACCTCAATCCCGGGCGGGAAAGCGATGAGGGTGCGCTGCAGGTGCACGGCCTGACCACGGAATTCCTCAGTGACAAGCCGCGGTTCGCGGAGATCGTCGATGAACTTCTGGAATACATTGCCGGTGCGGAGCTGATCATCCACAACGCGCCCTTCGACATCGGTTTTCTGGATGCCGAGCTGGAACTGGTGCGCAAAAAGAAACTCGCGACCTATTGCCCGGCGGTCATCGACACGCTGCGTATGGCCAAGGAACTTCATCCGGGCAAGCGCAACGGCCTGGATTCATTGTGCGATCGTTACCAGATCGACAACTCGGCGCGCACCCTGCACGGCGCCTTGCTGGATGCCGAGCTGCTGGCAGAAGTCTATCTGGCGATGACTCGGGGGCAGGACAGCTTGATCGGGGAATCCGACAGCGCACGTTCGGAAACCAAGGTGGCGAAATTCGAACGCGGTAATCTCAAACTGATCGTGCTGCGCGCCACCGAAGAAGAGATCGCAGCCCATGAATCGCAACTGGCTGATATCGACAAGGCCAGCGGCGGTTCGGTCTGGCGAAAGCTGGCTGGTTGACGGTTCGGCCGGCGGTCAGCCGGCAGTCAGCGCCAGCAACTGCTGGAACGATTCCTCGAACATTTTCAGGCCTTCGGTCTGCAATTGCTCGCCCGCAGCATCCAGGTCGATGCCAAGCCTTTGCAGCGCTCCGAACTGTGCGCATGCTGCTTCAATATCCCGGGTCAGGGTTTCTTCCGCCTTGCCGTGATCACGGAATGCCGCAAGCGTGCCGTCGGGCACGGTGTTGATGGTACGGGCACCGATCAGCGATTCGACATACAGCACGTCGCTGTAAGCCGCATTTTTGGTGCCGGTGCTGGCCCACAGCATGGTTTGCGGGCGTGCGCCGCGTTTCGTCAGTTCACCGAAGGCGGCGGCTGAAAAATAACCCAGTGCATCCTGATAGGCGATGCGTGCCAGCGCGACCGCCGTGTGTCCGCGTAGCGCCAGTGCATCACCGGCGATGGCTTCGAGACGCTTGTCGATCAGCGTGTCGACGCGGCTGAGGAACAGGCTCGCCACTGACCGCACCTTGTGCAGATCGCCACCGCTGTCGGCCAAGTGCCGAATGCCGCGCAGATAGGCCATCGCCACCTCACGCACATGGCGCAATGAAAACATCAGCGTGACGTTGACCGAACAGCCCTGGGCGACAAGTTCCTCGATCGCCGTCAGTCCGGCAGGCGTGGCTGGCACCTTGATCAGCAGGTTGTCGCGACCGACAGCGGCTTTCAGACGCAGCCCGTCGGCGACAGTGGCTTTAGCGTCATGCGCCAGCACCGGTGAAACCTCGAGGCTGACATAGCCGTCATCGCCGTTGCTGCTTTTATAAATCGGCTGCAGCAGATCGCAGGCGCTGCGGATGTCGGCGACGGCGAGTGTTTCATAACGCTGTTCGGCGCTGAGGCTGCTGTCGGCTTTCAGGGCTTGCAGTTCGTCGCGGTAATAGGGGCTTTCACTGATTGCCTTGTAGAAAATCGTCGGGTTCGACGTCACGCCGGCAATGCGGTCCTCAGTGATCAGTTTCTGTAATTCACCTTCGCGCAGCAGCGTGCGCGACAGGTTGTCGAGCCAGATGCGTTGGCCGATGGCGTGCAGTCGCAGCAGCGGGTTCATGTTGGGCATGTTCATGATTGGTTATCCATCGGAAATCAGTTGCGGCGCGGATGTTTGCGCGCGAGTTCGGCGGCGACCGTGGTGATCAGGCGGCGCGAGATGCTGACGCTCGGCGGCAGGTTGGGCAGGGCTTCGGCATCGAACCAGGCGGCTTCTTCGATTTCGACGCCGTCAGGTTTGACTTCCCGCCCGGCGTATTCGGCGGTGAAGGCCACCATCAACGAGTGCGGGAAGGGCCAGGGCTGGCTGCCGAAGTACTGAAGGTTTGTGACTTCGACGCCGACCTCTTCGAGGGTTTCGCGGGCAACGGTGTCTTCGAGCATCTCGCCCGGTTCGACAAAGCCGGCAATCGCCGAATAACGTCCCGGCGGCCATACCGATTTGCGCGCGAGCAGCAGCTCGCGGCCGCGGGTGATCAGGACCATCACTGCCGGTGAAACCAGCGGATAGGTGGTAAAGCGACAGGCGGGGCAGGCGCGCGCACGTTCATCGGTGCGCGCCTTCATCGGCGTGCCGCAGCGGCTGCAGAACTGGTGATTGCGTTCCCAGTCGATGATCTGCAGTGCGCGGCCCGACAGTGCGGCCAGCGTGCCGTCGACCATGCCGAACAGATCGCGCAATCCCAGCGTCACCCAGCCTTCGGGCAAGGGATGTCCTTCTTCGACGTCGGCGGCGTAACAGTGCTGGTCGCCGAGCAGGCCTAGGTAATGGCTGCGTAGCGTATTAAGGCCGTGTTCGGCGAGATTGCGGCAGCAAGGCAGCGTGACGGAAGTCATGTCGCAGACGATGATGTGCGAACGCTGGAAGGCAAACCAGACGGCAGGGGCATCCTGTGCCGGCGGCGGTGTCACGAGCGGGGTGTATTGTTCAGGCACTATGGCAGCTCTGAAGGGGATTCGCGAGTATAGCCTCTGACGGATAACCGGGGCTGAGAGTGCTGAAACGGAGGTTGCTGAAATACAGGGAGAGTGGTGGGCGGTACTGGGATCGAACCAGTGGCTTCCACCGTGTGAAGGTGGCACTCTACCGCTGAAGCCCAAAAAAATACCAACAAATCAATCCATTACACAAACAGGTTTTCCGAAAAACTCCCACTGCCTGTGTAAAAAATGTGTATCAATCATAACACCCGCACTGGTGGCCTGCATCACCTACTAAAATCGTGACATCTAGTTGGTGACGATCTCTACTTTAATCGATCAAGGTGCCGTCCTTGTACTTCCCAGAGAACCTGATCCCACTAATCTGTGAGGAATATCCGCCTTACAGTGCCTTAAGCGATCGTCATCAACGAAATATAGCCACCATGCTCTGGATGTGGTCTGACCCACGATCTCGTCACACCGAGTATTCCGGTTGCGTGGCTCTCACACATCGAGATCTAAAGCGTATATGGGGTAACTCCTCCACTGCGCAGAGAGTTATTGGGGAAGACTACTTTTGCGTGCTGCAAGGTTCAAATCTGGCGTACCGCGGCACCTCGAATGCTTATTGGCCTTACGACTACCTCGGTCGAGCGCTAGTCCGATGTTTCTGTGATGCATCGCCAGTGAGACTAATCGACACCAAAAGCGGGCGCGCAGTGACCAAGCCCCGGTCTGCTGTAGCCAGCCGCGCGAGGTCAAAAGATGGATCACTGAAGAACTCGGTATGGACTGGCGTTCCAATAGGCAAGGAAGTTCCTGTTCGGCCACGCACGGTTCTGGGGTTCTTAAGCACTTGCGATGATCCCATCGAACTGGTCAGCGCCGGACGTTTATTACGTCTGAGTGGTAACCGGTGGACTACAGGCATGCTGCCGTTACGCTTTGAGCAAAAGTCCACTGGACGAATTTACGAGGTTTTTTCTGGTGTGCAAAACATGCCCCGGAAAGTTCGGGAGACCGTCTTTGCGGGTGCGTGGGACTATGACATCAGCAATTGTCATTTTTCTATACTAGGCCAGTCGGCTCATAAGGCCGGTTATGAAGTCCCTTACATCGATGAATATTTAAAAAACAAGCGGGCTATTCGTCAGAGACTAGCTAAGGCCTGTGGCTGTTCCGAGGATTCCATCAAGCGATGCCTGATTGCACTTGAATATGGCGCTCCTCTGAATACTAGTAAGAGGGCTACTATCGGACGAGAATTGGGCGAGGCTGGAGCGCGGGTCTTTATTTCCGACCGATTGGTCAAAGGTTTGGTGGGCGACCTAAGGCGGGTCGGTAAAAACGTTATTGCGGCGATGCCATCCCACCGTGGCCGCAAGGTCAACACCCTAGGCCTCGATGCGTCAGCGGACAAGGAGTCTGTTTTGTTGGCTCATTTTCTGCAGGGCATTGAGGCTAAGGCGCTCAGGGCGGTCATGCGGCGCTACGGAGAGACAATATTGGTCCCATTTCATGACGGGTGGCTAAGCGCGCAGCAGCTTGATGTAAAGGAGCTTAGCTCGGCTATTGAGTGCGAGACGGGCTATCGTTTTGATATTGAGTCGCGACTACTCCCCGTGGTAGACGAATGCAGAATGCAGTCTAGAAATGAAAAAGAAGGTCTAGAATATATTTATAATCATATACTTAGCGTTATCGGCGGAAACTTTTGCAGTTCTAATACTCGCCCCTCTCCCTCTTCCCTTGTCCTGTCTGCCCGCCCGGCTTGGTCGCGCCCTCCCGGCTTATCCGGTCCTGCTGCTAGTGGTCGAAAGGGGAAGAAGTTCCCGCGCAGTAAGTCTTGAGCGGACTAGGTTTATGCAGCTTGTCTGCAAGTGAGTCGCTTGAGCCAAGCCACTTGGCAAACACTGGCTTTTCTACGCCTTCGCGCATACGTGTTAACCACCAAAACGCACTTTTTTTGAGATATGCGACCATTGATTCATAAGGGTTTTTTATAAAAAACGAGGGTAAATTTACCCTTTTTAAAATTGTTTCGCATAGTGAACTCTCAAAAAAGTTCGCCAGAGCGATTGTGTTTTGTGGGTATAAATCCTTCTATCCCATCGTACGGAGTCACCCTGAATTTGACCTCCGGCCTAGCGCATTTACCTTCTCCCCAAGCTGGAATCCAGCTGCTTGGCAAACAATAGCTTTTCTACGGCTTCCCGAACGCCTATCAACCCCCAAAACGCACTTTTTTTGATATATCTGACCATTGATTTATAAAGGTTTTTTTCAGGAAACCCGATAAATTTATCGGGTTTTCACAGTGTGAACTCTCAAAAAAAGTTCGCCGGAGCGACCTAAGCCCCCGCAAAAGGGGCTTTGTGTTTTAGGCTTTGCGGATGCTTAAAGCATTCGCACTTCTACTCATATCCACCAGCGCACTCGCTGAAACGTTTACAGGCCTTATTGTTCACGTAGCGGATGGGGATACCGTAACTCTGCTGGTCCAGAAGCAGCAGATTCGGATTCGGGTAGCAGGGATTGATGCGCCAGAGAAAGCGCAGGCCTTTGGTAATCGCTCTAAAGAGAATCTAGAGAAACTCACCCACTCCAGAGAAGTTATTGCGGACTGCCCCAAAAAGGACAAATACGGCAGGTATGTATGTAAGGTCTACGTTCAGCCCCCTCAGTGTTCCAATTGTGAGAAGACACTCGATGCAGGATTGGAGCAGATACGAGCCGGTTTTGCATGGTGGTATCGGGCTTATGCTAACGAGCAATCCGCAGAAGACCGGGAGCTATACGAGCAAGCAGAAAACGACGCACGGTTGCATAAACGTGGTCTTTGGGTGGAGGATAAGCCTGTGCCGCCTTGGGAGTGGCGGCGAGCGCCTCATTACGCGTTTTAGAGGCATTCCCTAACTAGTCGACAGAGCCTTCTTGAACAAGTGTAACTTTGCCTCCGGCACTAAAACACTTTTAATTAAAATCCCTCAATAAAGGAAGGTAATTAGGGCGAAACGTAACCAAAATAGATTTTCAAAAACTGCTTAAAAACGTTCTCTTTTCGGTGATTGAAGCGGTATTCGATTTCCTTCAAATACATCGGGAAATGATACTTCGAGACGCC
>Ga0222713_10000150_pt1 | contig 74650 bp, 96 predicted proteins | sample C33_649DmetaG_FD_165061 | JGI IMG/M metagenome (GOLD analysis project Ga0222713, IMG submission 165061) | Estuarine water microbial communities from San Francisco Bay, California, United States - C33_649D | ecosystem: Environmental > Aquatic > Marine > Unclassified | place: USA: California...
CTGTTAAACCATCTGGAACTTCATCACTTGTATTAGGAACTTCATCAGGTATTCACGCTTGGCACAATGACTATTATTTAAGAAGAATTAGAGTTGGAAAGAATGAAGCAATCTATTCTTACTTAGTGGCAAACCACCCAGAATTAGTTGAAGATGAATACTTTAGACCTCACGATACTGCGGTAATTACAATACCTCAGAAAGCACCAGAAGGGTCAATTTTGAGGTATGAGTCAGTATTCCAAATGCTTGAAAGGGTTAAAAAAGTGTCACAAGAATGGGTTAAATCAGGACATAGAACAGGGCAAAATACACACAATGTGTCAGCAACAATCTCAATTAAACAAGATGAGTGGGACTTAGTTGGTGATTGGATGTGGAAAAATAGAAAATTCTATAATGGATTATCAGTACTACCATATTCAGACCACACATATACTCAAGCCCCATTTGAGGACTGTGATTCTGAAACATTTGACAAGTTATTATCAACTCTAAAAAATGTTGATTTAAAAAAGATTGTTGAATTACAAGATAATACTAATTTAAGTGGAGAATTGGCTTGTGCAAACGGATCTTGCGAGATAATTTAAGATTAGAAAAGTAAGGAATTTATTAAAAGTTCCTTACTTTTTTTATTTCACAATATATTTATATGTAATAACAAATACTTGTGAAATATGAAAAAAATTGAAATGATTGGTAAAGTTTTTGGAAAACTTAAAGTGGTTGAAGAACTAAAAAGAAATAAAAATGGTCATATAAGATATGGTTGTGAATGTGAATGTGGTAATATAACAGAAGTTTTTGGGACACACCTACGTAGTGGTAGCATAATTTCTTGTGGTTGTAAAAATAGAATCAATAAAGAAGGCGGTATTAATGGTGATTTATGGTATAACATAACTAATCATAAAACCTCTAAAAGAGCGAACAGAAGAAATTTAGATTTTAATTTAACCAAAGAATATATTTATGAATTATTTAAAAAACAAAGTGGTAAGTGTAATTTATCCGGAATTAATATCACATTACCAATTAGTTGGAATGATAAATCATATACCGCATCATTAGATAGAATAGATAGTAAAAATGGTTATGTTATTGGGAATGTACAATGGGTTCATAAACACATAAATGTAATGAAAAATATTTTCAGTCAAGATATGTTTATTTTTCTATGTAATCAAGTAACAAAAAATAACAAATTAGTTGATTTTGATATTAAAAAAATTGATGAATTTAAATGGGGTTTAAACACAAAATATTATGAAAGTAACTTGGGGAAATAATGTAACATTAACATATCAAGTATTGTTAGCGTTCTATAACTTAAGAAAACAAAACTAAAATGACAGTTAACGCATCAAAAGATTGGGTACAACAATTATATGTTCAGGAGATTAATAAAAAGTCTCCTGAACCTGATTTTTATAAAGATAAATTTGGTAATATAGTTATGACTGAATCTTTTCATATTAAAAGAGGTAAATGTTGTGGATCACAATGCCGTCACTGCCCCTACGAACCACTATATGAAAAAGGTAATACAAACTTAAAAGAATCATCGAGAAATCGGTGATTTTTTTATTTATATAAAATTATTACTAAGTATATTTATATAATATGGCAAATGGAATAACATATGGAATAACGTTTCCTTTTTCACAATCAACAATTGGTAGATTCTTAGGCGTTACAGAAACATCTGATGATGAAATAAGGAGTAACATAATACACCTATTATTAACTAGAAAAGGATCAAGATATTTTTTACCTGATTTTGGTACTAGACTATATGAATTTATTTTTGAACCATTAGATGGGCCAACATTCTCTGATATTGACGCAGAAATTAGACAAAGTATTGGTCAATATCTTCCTGGAGTTAGAGTTACAAATATTGAAATAACTGATGCTAGTAATGATTTTGACAATAAAGGTGCCACATATATTAATTCAGAGGGTCAAAGAGAATATGTAATTCCTGGTTTAGCACAAAAAGAATATACAGCAAAAGTTAAAATCGATTATAAAATAACAAATTCAGCATTAGAGTCTAGTGATTTTGTTATAATTAATATTTAATATATATGGCAGATAAAAAGATATCATATACTACTAGAGACTTTGAATCGGTAAGAACAGAGTTAATTAACTTTACAAGACAGTATTATCCAGATTTAATACAGAATTTTAATGATGCTGGTATATTCTCTGTTTTTTTAGATTTAAATGCCGCGGTAACCGACAATTTAAATTTTCATATTGATAGAAGTCTACAAGAAACAGTTCTACAATTTGCACAACAAAGATCTTCAATATATAATATAGCAAGAACATATGGATTAAAAATTCCTGGACAAAGACCATCAGTTGCCCTAGTTGACTTTTCAATCACAGTACCAGCTTTTGGTGATAAGGAAGACTTAAGATATTGTGGTATTTTAAGAAGAGGAGCCCAAGTTCTTGGGTCAGGTCAAATTTTTGAGACAGTATATGACATTGATTTTTCATCAGCAATTAACGCTGAAGGGTTTCCAAATAGACTAAAAATTCCAAATTTTGATACTAGTGGAAGGTTATTAAATTATACAATAACAAAAAGAGAAGTTGTCGTTAATGGAATTACAAAAGTGTTTAAAAGAGTTATAACACCAAACGATGTTAGACCATTCTTAGAGTTATTTTTACCAGAAAAGAATGTATTAGGAATTACAAGTGTTTTAGTTAAGGAAGGTACGCAATACACTACAATCCCACCAACACAAGAATTTTTAGGTTTAAATAATAGATGGTACGAAGTAAGAGCATTAGCTGAAGATAGAGTGTTTGTTGAAGACCCAACAAAAGTATCAGACAATCCAGGTATTAAAGTTGGTAAGTATATTACAACAAGTAATAAATTTATAAGTGAATACACAAATGAAGGGTTTTTAAAGATGACTTTTGGTGGTGGAAATATATCTGCTGAAGAACAAATTAGGGATTTTGCAAGAACTGGATACGATTTAAATATATCAAAATACTCAAACAATTTAGCACTTGGTAGTGCACTAAAACCAAACACAACATTATTCATACAATATAGAACTGGTGGTGGTGCTACTAGTAATTTAGGTGTTAATGTTATAAATCAAATTGGAACCGTAACATTCGCTGTTAATGGACCACAAGAAACAACAAATAGAACTGTAATAAATTCATTAAGATGTAACAATTTAACTGCCGCAGTTGGTGGTGCTAATAGACCAACAATAGAAGAAGTTAGAAATATGGTATCATTTAACTTTGCAGCACAAAATAGAGCCGTAACAGTTAATGATTATGAATCTATTATTAGAAATATGCCATCACAATTTGGAGCACCAGCAAAAGTAACAATAACAGAGGAAAATAATAAAATAAAAATAAAACTACTATCTTATGATGAAGATGGTAAGTTAACTGAAATATCATCAAACACATTAAAACAAAATATTGCAAATTACCTATCAAACTATAGAATGATAAATGATTATATCTCAGTTGAAAGTGCGAATGTAATTGATTTAGGTGTCACAGTTGATGTTGTCCTAGATGCCACACAAAACCAAGGAGCTTTAGTCACAAAGATTGTTGATATTGTGACACAATATTTCTCACCAAGTAATAGACAAATGGGTGAAAATGTTTACGTATCAGAAATACGTAAGAATATACAAAACGAAGATGGTGTAATTAGTGTGTCTGATATTTTGTTCTTTAATAAAGTAGGAGGTCAGTATTCATCATCTCAAACGTCACAAAAATATTCAGATCCTGAGACAAAACAAATCCAACTTATAGCCGACACAATATTTGCGGAACCAACCCAAACGTACCAAGTAAGATTCCCAAATAAAGACATTAACGTTAGAGTTCTTAATTTTAAAGGAATCAATTTCTCTTGATGATTTATTTTTTTTAGAAAAAGATTATTTTTTGAAAATAGGAAATAAACTATTTATCAAGAAATAGAAATCAATGCCAAAATCGCAAAGAATATCAACAAACATAGGTGTAGACAAATCATTACGAGTACAGTTAGATCAAGACTTTGAAACACTAAATATATTATCGCTTAAAATACTAAAAAGTGACATATATAGTAGACAATGTTCTGACTATGGGGTTGTTGTTGGTAGAGTATCAGTTAATGGTGGATTTGGATTACCAAACGCCAAAGTATCTATTTTTATACCATTATCAGAAGAAGACAGCAATAATGAAGTTATAAAACAAATTTATCCATACGAGTCATTATCTGATTTTGACGATAATGGTTATCGATATAATCTATTATCTAAAAATCCATCATATGATGGTCACGTTGTTACCGGGACATTTCCAGATAGAGAAGAAGTTCTAACAGATCAGACATATATTGAGTTATATGACAAATATTATAAGTTTACAACTAGAACAAACGATAGTGGGGATTATATGATATTTGGTGTACCAACTGGTAGCCAAACCGTTTTTATGGACGTTGATTTATCTGATATTGGGTGTTTTTCATTATCACCACAAGACTTAATCCAATCAGGACAAGCCACCGAATCACAAGTAAATGGGTCTAAGTTTAAATCATCAACAAATCTAAGTGAATTACCACAAATAAAAACAATAAATAAAATTATTGAGGTATCTCCACTATGGGGTGAACCTGAAATATGTGAGTTAGGAATTACTAGAACTGATTTTGATTTAACAGCTGAAGCAAACATTAGTATAAACCCAACAGCTGTTTTTATGGGTTCAATTATATCAACAACAGAAGATGACGCCTTAAAAACTAATTGTAAACCTAAAAATAATACTGGTAATTTATGTGAATTGGTTTCAGGTCCTGGACAAATATTAACGATAAGACAAACAATAGATATTGATAATGAAGGAAGACCAATACTTGAACAATTTGATTTAGGTAATAATGGAAAAGTTATTGATGGAGATGGTTCCTATTTGGTTAATTTACCAATGAATTTAGATTACATCTACACCAATGAATTTGGTGAACAAGCAATATCTAATGACCCAAAAGTAGGTATACCAACTAAAGCAAAATATAGATTTAAATTTAAATGGGAAAATGAAGGTGGATTACAAAATGATTTTTTAAGAGCAAATTACCTTGTACCAAACATTAAAGAGTATGGTTGGACTAGTTCATCATATAGTACAGATCCATTAAAAACAGGTCTAGAACAAACAATAGAATTTATAACACCAGTTGGAAATACCTCAACAACGGTTACTTTTACACAAGATGGTGGATTAGTTTTTGACGAAACAATAAATACATCATCATATAGTGTGACAATAAATGGACAACCTTATTTTGGTGATACGCAGGTTATTAGTGTTTTGGCTGGGGACGTTGTTGAAATAACACCAGTATTTATAGACCCAAGTACACCATCCACTGTTAATTATACAAATTATAATCAAGAATATTTTGAATTATTAAAATCATATTCATTTAGTCTAGATTGGGATGATTACGTAAATCAACAGGAAGCCATCAACTGTGAAGATACTTTTTATGAGTTTAATTATAACAAGGTATATACAACAGCTATGTTTATTGATAGATATAAAAATGGTATTGGTAGAGGTCGACATTTAGGTATTAAAGAAATTGATAATCGAAGTTGTAAATCAGATGTTAATACATTTCCAGTAAATGATGTCATTAGAAATTTTGACTTTTTATTTTTTGCCTTTAACCTACTACTCAACATATTAACACCAATATTTGTTGTTGTTTTATTTGTAGCACATTTAATTGCTTTAATGTGGCCAATTTTAAAATGGATATTAATAGCATTAGGTCTATATTTTACAGTACAAGCTGTATTTGAAGTTATTGACATTGCTAGTCAAATAGCTAATATTGGAAACGAAATTGCTGGTTTATTTAGTTTTGGTATTGGAGCAGTATTTAATTTAACAAATTTATTACAGGCTATATTATTGTCACTAACTCTTCTAGCTTTAATAACTAAAGCAATTTTTATTATTGGTATATCTCTTGGATTTTTAACCTTAGCAATATTTGCAGCACTTAAAGTCAAAGGATTTCCAAGAATTGGCCTTCCAATGATAACTTATCCAGATTGCTCAACTTGTGATTGTAATTGCGGTGAAGCTGAATTGGGTGATGATTTTGATAGTTCATCTGTTGAGTCATACGCAAACCAACAAGGAAGTCAAAATATAAATTTAGGTGGTGATTTACCATCTGGAATACCAGTAATGACTGCAACACAAAATTCGATTTTTGCACCAATAAATAAACTTAATAGCTACATAGTAGAACACCCAAATTTAGATCAACCTTTAAATGATGATAATGAACCTTTAAGATGTTATGGTAATTTTTGGTTTCAAGGGAGCGGTAATGACTGTTTTGGGGGAATTGGAGGACTAGATAGAGGAGCTCCAGAATATCAATATCGTTCATTCACAAATCAATCAGCAAATCAAACATTAGATGGTAGTGTTGGTGTTCCAGCAGGACTTGGGTTTCTTAGATTAGCTGCAGGTAGTGAGTCATTAGATGAGTCTAATATCCAATATGGTATTCCAAGTAAATATTTATTACACGCACCACAACCATTTTTATTTGCGACATATAGAAGTGGGAATAATAGTGATTCACTAAGATATTTAGCACAACCAGCAACTGAAGCTTACTCACAAAAACTAAATGAGTTTAATTATAGACAAAAATATTTTGATGTTGTTAATAGAATTAAAGTCACATTTAATGAACCAGATAATAATGGTTTGTCACATTACGATCAACCACTAGTTATTTTAGCAAGACCGGGAATGCTACAAACTTTAGGTATTGGACAGTTATTCACTTTCCAAGACCCTAATTTATCTAATTGTAATGTAAATATAACAGGAGCAACATTTGATGGTGACACAAATCAGTTTGGAACAAATGGTGTAACAGGAACAACACAAACAGGTCCCGTAATTCCAATAAGTGTAAATTATGCTAATACACCAACAACAAACGCAACAGTACAATATAGCTTAATTAATACTGGAGATGCCGAAACTTATTTACAGTATCCAATAGATCTCGAGTATTTCCAAGTTATAACAGGGTTTACATATAACGAGTTTATAAATAACCCAAATACACAGTCCCCTTTTACTTCAGACAAGTTCCCAAACAAGTACTTAAACCATAGAACTTTATATTTTTATACTAATCCTAATGGAATCACTGATAGTGGTAGTATATCTCCAAATTCAGTATCATCACTAAATGGTAATAGTAGTTTAACATTTAAAGGTTTTGGTGTTGAGACATATTTAGATCCTAACGACAACCCAAACTCAACAACCATAACAAATATGGTTGATTATGAAAACTTTGAAGTTATTATAATAACAAGAGGCGTTGACCCGCACTCACCAAAACAAAGAAATAGATATGATTTATCGGTTATTTTTGGAGAAACATCTGAAAATGGGTCAGTTGTTGTTGAAGGAGACTATTATTTAAATGTACCAATACAAGGTACTGGTGTTGGCCCAAAACCAAAAACACATAATACATCTAATAACTTAGGTAATAATAAACTATATTTCGAACCTTATAATTTTAGATTAGGAGAAACAAATGGTGGTATAAATGAGTTTTCACAATTTACATCTACACTACCATATTATTATTCAAATATTGACGAAGTAGACTATACACCATGGGTTAACGTACTTCCAACAACAAACCAGATAGGAGTTAATACTAATGGAACAATATCATCAACAAATAGAAATCTAGTTTTACCAAATACACCATTATTACCAACTAGTGGTGTATTTAATAATACACATACTGCAAACTATTATTACGCTGGAGGATCTTTTACTTCATCACAAATAAATAACGGAACAGCCGTTATGTACGCTAATTTAGGTAGTAGTGATGGTAAAAAAAGTGATACCTGGAATTATGATTGGGCTAGCCCAACATTTAGGAGATATGCAGTATACTCTCCCGCATACTATAGATACCCATTTTATCAAAGTAACCCAGTACAATTTAGTGTGGACCAATCAGTTGGTGGAGCGCAATATCTTGTAATGAGAAGTGATAGGATACCAACATCAACATCTGTCGAAGAAGGACAACCATTCCCAGGATCAGACTTAAATTACACAAGTTATGGTTTACACCAAAACAATAATTTCCAGGTATATTCTGTAGGTAACGCAGCCGCACCAATAAATACTTTTGCACCAGATATAAACCAAGGACAGGGAGTTTATGATGAAACTGAGTTTGTACAATCATTAACATCAACACTAAGTTGTGAAAATATGGTTTCAGTACAATGTTATGAGTCTAGTAATGGAACTGGGATAACAGTAAATCCAGATTGTGAAATAACTAGTGATATTGTTAAACAAGGTTGTTATTGTTTATTAAATGGAAAAGAGCTAGATAATCCATTTATTAAAAAACTATATTTAATAGATGGTTTATATGCTAGAGATGCTAGACTATTAGTTGAATGGAAAACAAGATTTTTATTAACCTTTGCGGCTTGTAGAGGAGTATTTGGACAAACATTTCAGAATAATTGGTTAAATGGTGCGTTATATATGTTTACATTTAATAAAACATCAAGATATAAAATAGACCAACCAACTGAGCCAACATATAAGTATTGTAGAGACACAATTGTCTTTAATCAAATAACAAATAGTTTCTTTTATAGATCTTCACCATGGAATGGTAATAATTTTATTGGTGTTGAGTCACCTCCAAACCAAAACATACCACAAACACTTGTAAACAATTACCCAGGTTATGGGTATAATGAAAAAAGAATTCAGTTCCCAACAACAGTAATGGACCTTGGACCTAGAGAGAAGTTTATATCTGAAATATGTTCTAGTGATAAATTTAATGGATATTTAGTTGATCAAGTTAGAAGTACTTCGTATCAAGACAATTCAGATGTGCTCCAAATGGGCTTTATATCTAGAATATTAAACGTTGGATTCTGGAATCAATTATTACCTATTGGAAATCCTGGTGGTGGTTCAGCAGAAGGTAAAGGAATCATTCAGTTTTTTAATAGTAATAGAAAGGGAGATAGAATAGATGGTGATATTGCACAAGCGCTATCGATAAATTCAGAATGGAGAGTTAAACCATACTTAAGCGAAAACTATAGAGATGTTGATTTATTTATTGGTGAAAGTACATCTCCAGCAAGACCATTATTTGGAATATTCTTCTCATCTCAAACCGAGGATTATATATATAGAAGAAAATTAAGTCCAGGTATTGAGTATTTTAGTTTAGATTGTGGGGGCGTTTACACTAATTTTGGATACACAACAGATCAAGTTGTACCACACTACAAATGGAAATTAGCACCTCAAAACGACCAAACTAACTTTATTTTTGGAACTGAAAATAATAATTGGGATACAAACTATAGTAGTGGAGGGTTTTATACTAATGAGTATCAAAACTTAAATTTTGACAATATACAAGAGTATTTTACAACAGGTGCGGATTTAAATCCAGGATTTATAACAAACTTTGACATAGATGGCGACCCAGTCCCACAAAATAATAGCATACCACAAATAACACATGGATTACCGGGTGAAAGTATTTTAGTTGGTGCACCATTTTATTTTTATTTTGGATTAAACAATGGAAATACAGCAATAGATAAATTTATTAAATTTTATATAGAAACAACAAGCTAATATGGTAGTTAATGAGGATAGTAAAATAGTGTTGGGTAAAAAAAGATTTCAGAACTCATTTAATGTTACTGAATCTGAAAAGGTAACACTTTCACAAACTGCAAAAGAATTTGTGGAGTACGATAGAGCTATTGACGTTAGTTTACCACAGATTTTTGATGATGAAAGACAACAATCTACAGTTTTTAGGCCAACAACAAAATACTCATTCATATTTAAAAACCAATATTCTGGATCAACTAATTACCAACCATACATTGATTATTTATATTACGTAAATTTAGATTCTATTGCTATACAAACAGCATGTAATCAAAATACAAATAATACTTGGTATGGTTATCCACAATATACTGAATTTGACCTTATAAGAAATGATAATGATAAGATTGGATACACAACAGGTGGATTAGGTAATGAACACCAACAATTTTTAAACAAAAGCGCTACAACGTATAATTGGACTCACTATGCTAGTTACGCATATAGCAATAATCCAAACAAACAATTAACCGCAAATGACACACAAACATTAACAACGTGGAACTGGACCGCCGGCGATGGTATCCCATTTATTATTACCTCAAACGCAGATAGCAATATTGAATTTAGATGTCCAATGAAGCATGGATTAAAAGAAGGCGAACACGTTGAGTTATCAATAGATTATAATGGTGAAAATATTTTTACAATAGAATTTTTAGGAAATGGTGGTGATGGTAGTGAGTATTATTATTTTAATATATATAATATTGGTTACTTAGGAAATACATTTGATGTTGGAACTATTGGTACATTTAAAAGAGTTTTAGATGTTGATAATTTAACCGAGACAACATCAAAATACTATGTTAGACAACACAAAATATTAACAAATGTTGAGGATTGTGTTTTAACAAGAACTGCTTTTGATAATAATATTTTTAGTTTAAAGACACAATACGAAAAACCAATTTATGGTGGAACCCCACTAGCCCTAGTTACCCCAACAACACTTCCTAGAACATCAATTCTTGAAGGTAGTCAAAACTATACATTGTCCTTTAATAAGGATATTGACTTATCTACTTTAATTGATAATCAAAAAAGACCAGTAACAGAGTTATTTTTTACAACAATATGGAAAGGGTATTGGGGATGGACAAACAAACTAAAACAAGGCCATGAGTTTAATACACCACTATTCTTCCAAATACCAAGTACTTGGTGGGATCAGAATAACCCACAATCAAATACAAATATACTAACACAACAATACTCATCAAATCAGTTACCAGCAGAAGGACCATTTACATATATGTCAAATTTAAACGAAGGTGATATTATTGATGGTGATTATTGTGAGTGGAATGATTTTGAACAAAGTGAAAGAGTAATATCAAGGTATGTTAATAAAATAACATTTAATCAAAACTATTTTGTTCAAAATTTAGGAGCGCTACCAGATAATACATTTGGATATTATTATTATCCACACAACCCAATAACAATACAAGTTTATTCTAGTTATATAGAAGAATCAGATTCTAGTATTGATTTAGAGGGTATGCCAGACTATGCGTTTTACTCAAATGCCTCAAATAGTTTTAGATGGAGAGATATATACCCTTTTGGTTTTATAGATAATGATGGATTAGGTGTTGATTATCCATTTACAAATGGTAAACATTATCCATATACTAATACAATTTTTAGAGTATTTCCAGAAGGAATTGGACTACCAAATATAAACGAAATTGCAGACCCAACAATAGATGAGTGTGAATAAGTATAAAATAACATTACCAAGTATTAATAAACAATTGGACATCCCAATTGAGATTAAATGGGATTTTACAGAACGAGATCAAGCAATTGATTCATACCAAGGTACTATAGTTGAGGATGTTATTGGTAAACCAATTGATTTTGAATTATCTAGATTCCCACATAAAGAGTACTATTCAGACTCTTTAAATCAACTTATAACCAAAATAAATTACGAATTTTACTTTTTTAATACTGGGCAGACAATATCCAATCAAGCATCCTGGGTGAATACTTATACAGTATTAGGCTTCTCAAATAAAGATATTTATTCATATATAAAACCATTCACCAAATCTTTCTTTAAGTTAGATTTTTATGATACTAAAAATGAACTATCACAAAAAAATTATTTTACAATAATACTACCAGTACAACAGGGATATTTTGAAACTGTGGATATTAGTAATTACTTAACAAACGTAGAAATACGAAAACCTAAATTTGGTTTAGATTATGTTGGTGATAAAGAAGGATTTTTTATTTATTGGTTAAGAAAAAAAGACTATATAGATCTTAGTGAATTTTATATGAGTGCTAAGTTTTTTAATGCAAGAACTGGACAGTTTATCACAATGATGAATAAATCACAAGCAACACTTGGAGGTAATTATAATACATTTAATGGTGAGGATTATCTATATTATAAAGTTAATATAGATTATAATGATATATCATATATTGTTAGTGATACACAAAATATGACTAGAGTTGGTGACGACATAAACCCAATACAATGGTATCAATACGTTAATCCATAATGCAAGAACAAAGATATTATTTTAGGATTTCACCAGAAAATATAAAAGGAGATATTATTAATGTACCATATACTGGAGAAACAGATATTTCGGTTTTAATTGATCCATGTTGTCCAATAACTGCAACAACTATAAATACGTTAACAGGTACAACTGGTGTTTATGTACCAATGCCATCAATATTAAGTGGAGGGACACATGGTGAATCATTATTAACTTGTCTTACATTACCATTATTATTTACCGAAAACACAAATGATTTGGGGTATTATACGCCATTTGATGGTGCAATTTATCAAAAAGATTTGGTAAATAACTTTGTGACATCAGCGACAACCTCATCACCATACGAGGTTATTTTTTATAACACATCACAAACTAATTTTAAGAAATTTTTATCAATAAATACCTTTGTTGTTGATTGGGGAGACAATTCACCAGAAACGACAATAACAAGTTATACTCCAGTAACACATACCTATCCAATTGCAAACACAAATTACACAATAACTATGAAAAGTTATTCACCATGGGGTGTGTCAACAGTAAAAAAGGAAGTGATTGTACCATTTACTGGAACAACAATACCAAACCCAAATGGAACTGCATATTTTACTTCAGCGGGTTGTTATTGGAGTGGTACGCCAATAAGTTATGACTACTTATTTACTGGTGATTCAAATACAAATATTTCAGATTATAATTCAAGCGGATATACAACAACACCATTCCTTATAACTGGATATACTAAAAGCTCATTAAGTGATTTAGCACAATATGGACCAAAATATAATTTATTTGGCGGGAAATACAAATTAAATGTACCAGTGACTGGAACATCAGGTGATTATGGAATTGTATATGGTCCAGATCCATCTAATACATATACCGCATATACAATAAATGATATTTTGTATTGGGATATAAACGATGGTACTACAATATATTTTTTAACATCAGATGGTATTGTTGATAGTAATTACACATTATCCGCATTAACCAAAAATGAGGCATTACTAAACGTTATTGACGAACCACAAATACAGTCAAATCTTTTTGTTGAGAGAGGTAAGATTTCTGGTTTAGAGGCAATACAAAGACTAGGAGAAGTCGATAATTTAGGAGATATTACTAAATATGGTTATGGATACTTTAATGTCAAAAAATATTAAATATACTATTTATAAAAATAGATAAACTTAAATAATTAACTAGACGTGGCAACAGGAACTTATGGAACTATTAGACCAGCAGATGTTAGCCCAGATGATGTTGAAATCATATTAAATTACACACCATCTAGGGATGACACACAAAATTTTTTATTAACAAAACTAAACTCAAAAGAAGTTTTGAAACCATATTTTCATAATTCTAATACTGGTGGAAATGCTAATGTTGAAATTTTAGGTGGTCTATACAATTTAAAACTACCAGCTGATGTTTTTAATAGATTGGGAATATACACCCTATACATTAGACCAGCTGAAATTAGAACTAAAATAACTGATTGTGGCGTTTTATCAGCACTCCCAAATGTAAATGGGATTGTGATTGATATAAATGGAGTACCACCACAATTTAGAAATAAATTTGTAAATCAAGGACTAATTGGTTTTAGAGTTGAGTACTTAAATGATAATGGAACTAAAATACCTAATTTCTTTAGGTTAATAACATCTTCTTTTTATTGTGAACCAGTATATCAAAACCTAACAAATACGTCACAAAAAGTTATTAGATACCGGTATGTTGAAAATGCAACAAATCTAATATTTTGTACACTATCACCATCAACATCGCCAACCAACAAACCAAGTGCGATACCATTCATTGGACAACCAAACCAAAATATAATAATAACAAATACATTCTTTAATCCAATAACAACAGAGGTTGAGATTGTTGAACATGACGTATCAACATTAGCAATTGCTCTATATGGTAATCAAACCAAATCAATGGATGATGGGATTTACACAATTTACGATAACCAAAATAATATATATAAACAATACAATCTATTTGAAATTCGAGATCAATTTAACAATCTATTATACGAAGTTAGACAAGATCGAGGAACAAATATTGATTTTAGTAAAGCATTTAATAACATAGTCGGATAATGGCAAATAAATTTACTTGTCCACCACAAGCCTCAGGTCAGGGGTCGTTTTCAGACAATCTAGTTGGATTCCAACTAGTTGATGGAGGGGGTTTTACACAAGGTAATTTTGAATTTACAACAGCTATTAGCGAAAAGCAGGATAGAAATTTTATTATTGGAACATTTTCAGACCCAATATCATTGGATAGTATGAATGTTACCAACATTGAGGAGTCTAGATTTCTAGTTGCAAAAAATTTCCAAATATACCCAAATTATGATTTAACAAATGTTACAAACTTTACACAATATGGGTCATTATCACTTAGGTTTTCAAACTCAATAACTAGAATTATAAATTATTTTCCTGCGGCATTAGACGTACAAAAAATTAGATCTAATTTTAGTGTTGGTAATACAGCCGAAAATATAACCTATGACCCAATAGATAATGAGACAAAAATTGATATACCATTATTATCTATAAAAAACCCATTAGGGATTGATTATTCAGCAAACGCGGAAAATAATGTAAATGCCTTAGAAATCACAGTATCAAATCTAAGGAATTTTAAAAATAATTTCCAAAAGTATGCGGTATATATTGACGAAGAACCATTTTCAATAAATGACATTGTACCAACAACATTAGATAGTACTCATTTAAGATTATACATCAATGGTAATCCATTCCCAAACCAAACAACATCAGAAAAGAATTTCCTAATAAGACCAAATGATATGTATGTCAACAAAGTCTTTAATGATAATTTTGATGGTGTTGAAAATTTCTTATTAAATAGAAATATTACACCAAAATACATGGCATATTTTAATGTCCCTAAATTACAAGAAGATGGTAATTATATTTTTACTTACGACTCTGCGGCATTTCCATTAGATGGTAATTGGAATTTAGATATTAGAACAAATGCTTTTAATCAATACCTAGATAAATTAAATAATTTTGCAATTAATTTTGATGAATATAAAACAAACTTAATATCTAGATTTTTAACAACCGCATCATTAAAAGAATTCGATACCGCGGATAAAAAAGTTGAGAAGATGTTACAGATATATGGTAGAAGTTTTGACAACACCAAAACTTTTATTGATGCACTTAGCATGATGAATTCTGTAAATTATAATGTTAAAAACGATATACCATCTCAGTTACTAACCAATTTAGCACAAACACTAGGTTGGAAAACAAATATATCGCCAATAACAGAAGATGAATTACTTAATTCTTTATTTAAATCAGAAGATAATACATTTACTGGCGTCTCACAAGGTAAAACACCAGATGAATTAAATTACCAGTACTATAGAAATCTAATTTTAAATTCAGCATTTCTATTTAAATCTAAAGGTACTAGAAAATCAATTGAAATTTTATTAAGACTTATTGGCGCTCCAGATTTTTTAGTTGATTTTAATGAATATATCTACATAGCAGACCAAAAAATTAATATATCAGAGTTTAACACAAAATACGCCCAAATATCGGGAGGAACCTACGTTAGTCAAACACCAGTGTTAGACCCAACAGATACCTTCTCAATTATGGGAGTGCAATATACTGGAACCACGTATCAAACAACAACAACAGATATTAGTGTGACCAACATAGACTACCCAATTGATAGCTTTGGATGTCCTAGTATGCCAGTTGAGAGTGAATCATATTTCTTCCAAATAGGTGGGGGTTGGTTTGAATCAACACCACAACATAGAATGCCAGAACAAGTTGATTTAACAACAAGTGTTTTTACTGGATCAAATCCAAATTATCAAACAACGTTAAAACCATTCAATTATGGTGATGAATATCTAGAAAGATATAGAAATTTCCCATTTATGGATATGGGCTTTAGATTGAGAAGGGTTATTGATAACAAAAAAAGCTGGACTGATAAAGAAATTAATTTAAGAAATTCATCAGATGGGAACTTTAATGCGTATTATAATATTGGAGAAGAGTGTTTAGCAATTAACGTTAAAAATGTTGATATTATGCTAAACCCAAGTTTCGGTCTATTATATGATGTTTATACAATGTCAAGAACGTACAACTACCCAATACCAAATGAAGGGCTTCAATACGTCAAACCAACATACTGTAATCCAGACCCTATTAATAATTACCCAAGAAGGGGTGGTATTGATTGGACTGAAATAATACCAAAACCAAAAGAAAAAACCTTCTTTGAGTTTGCACAGACTTTTTGGAGAAATATGATAAATGTTAGAAATAGACAATTTATCACAGACGGAAAAACTGGAGGATACCCAACATTACAATCAATTTATTGGAAATATTTAGAATCAGATCAAGCGATTAATATACCAAATGATAATTTTACATATCGTACTATGATTGATTATGTAAATAAATTAGGCGACTATTGGGTTAGATTAATTGAACAAATGGTTCCAGCAACAACGATATGGAACACTGGTGTTAGGTTAGAAAACTCAATATTTCATAGACAAAAATTTGTATGGAGAAGACAATTTGGTTGTAAGATTATACCAATACCTTGCAAACCTTGTGAATTAACAACACAATTATTTGCTTACGATTGTACATTACAAGAAATTACACATTGGTTATACCCATGGAATTATAATCCAAATATCGTATCATTTGGTACTATATTAACTGAAACATTAAACACGTATTTAAGTAATCTTGGAATTACATTAAATCAATGTATTTTAAATACCCTAAACTCACAATGGTATGTTGAAATTAAATTAAATGGAAATATTATAGCTCTTGAACAATTTGCGGAAACAAATGGATATGTACAGACACCAACAAATCAAGAGTGGGTTGATGGTGTAGCTAACGCCCTACAAACATTAGAAACTAGTGGTATTTATTATGCAATTGACTTAGATAACGAAACAATTATTATATATAATAATAACTGTGTACCATACCAATATGACGATGAATTTGAAATCAACGTTGGGATAAACTTTAATATATTATGTAATCAATAATGTCATTTCCTTTAGAAATATTAAATTTATCAATAACTGGTGATTGTTCATTAGTTAGTGGCGGGTCAATTAACCTTTTATTTACTGGTGGGACAGCACCATTGGCGGTTTATGAAGCACCAATAACAACTGGATTATTACCCACTTCAGGTTATACATCATTTGATTACACCCTTTATCAAGCTAGTGGATTACCACCCGGTGAATATTTTTTAACTATAGCAGATTCTTCAGCCTCAATCCCCGATATTGTTATACCATTCAATATTTCATCTGGAAGTACAGTACTAATAGATGCTGAAAATACAACTTGTGGTTTTAATAATGGATCAATAACCGCATCAACTAGCAGTAATTTTGGACAAGTAACACTTAGTTTATATAATTCATTAGACAATTTAGTTGAAACACAAATAGCACCATACCCAACTTCAACAGCATATTTTACAAATTTATCTGCTGATACATATTATGTTATTGGTGATGATGGTGGTGGCTGCACAGGACAAAGTGCTTCAGTTGTAATATTACCATCAACAAGCTTTAATTATGGTGCTTATATTGTAAATGACTCAAGTTGTGTATCAACTGAAGGACAAGGAAAGATAATAATAACAGGTCTTACAACACCAACAAGTGCGTATACAATAAATTGGATTAGTGATGTTAATGGTCAAACAGGAACAACAGTAACAGGATTAACACAAGGACTATATACTGTAGAAATAACAAATCCTATTGGTTGTACCAATCAACAAGCATTTTTTGTTGACTTAGTACCATTAGTTGGAATTGGCTCTTTAATTGTAACCCAACCCCCAAGCTGTTTTACAAGTGATGGTGAAGTAACTGTTGTTGTTACTGGTGGTACGGCTCCATATTTTTATGTTGGGTCAAATGGGGATACATTTGTTAATTTTAGCACATCACAAACATTTACGAATTTACCAGGAGGTTTATTTACTGTGACAGTCACAGACGCTGGACTTTGTAGTGCTTCACAATCGGTACTATTAAATACACCAAATAGTTTTGGTGGAATTACAATACAAACAACAAACTCAACTTGTAGTAACAATAATGGTCAAGTCTCGATTAGTTTAGGATTTGCAGCACCAGGGTCTTATAATTATAGTATATCTGGTATTAGCGGATCACTATTTTTTCAAGAAAATGGGGTGGGGACACAAACGACATTCCCAAACCTAACATCAGATGATTATATAATAACAATTGACAATGGTAGTGGATGTATTTTTACCGGAACAACAACCATTAGTAATTTAGATAAATTTACAATAGGGACTACAATTAGTGGAACTACTTGTGGTAGCAATAATGGAGAATTATTAGTTAGCTTATCTTCTGGTACAACAGGTAGTATCGCAACAACACCAGTGTTATATAACTTACAAGGACCATTACCTTCACTATCAAATACAACACAACCTATTGGGTATTTCCCAAATTTACAAGAAGGGACATACCAATTAACAGTGACAGACTATAGTGGTTGTTCACAAATTGAAACAGTTTTTATTGACCCATCTAGCGCTGTTGATTTTATTTTAGTTGGTACAAACCCATTTACTGGTTATGATGGTGAAATTACGACTTTAATTACAAATGGGGTCCCACCATTTACATTAGTTTGGTCTGGAGATGTTATGGGGCAAACAGGCACAACAATAACTGGTTTAACATCAGGAACATACGAACTAACAGTTATAGATAGTGAAGGATGTTATAGAACTAGATCAATAACATTAAATGGTACTATATTAGTTGGTGGATATGAATCATACGTTGTATCAACAGAAACTTTTTCAGACACAGATTCAGTTAGTAAACGAGGTATACTACAAATGTATAACGAAGGATTTTCTGATTTAACTAGTGGTGATACAAATTGTATTGTAACTGGTGCAACATTTACATTAGATGTTATAGTTGGGTCTGAGTCGAAACAAAACTTATTTTATACATCGACAGGTTTAACAGACTATCCATCTGATTATTTGTGGAGTGAAGCAATTAAAGAAACTTTAAATGAATTTGTTGGTATTGGAGAAGTTATTATAGATTTTAATACAAATAGTATTAAAATAACAAATGATTGTGATGAAATTAAAAAAGATTGTAAAAGGGAGACATATAATCTATTAAACGATGAGAAAATCATAATAAATTTAATTATTGATTATGACATTGCTTGTGTAGAATGTGCTTAATATATTTTTATGAGTGAAATAACAATAAATACCATTTCAGGACTAACACCACCATATAGTGTTTATGTGTGTAATGTTTATGGCGTTTATTGTGAATTTATAGGAGTTACAACAACAACACCAACAACAATAGTATTACCACCAGCTTTTGATTCAGCACCAATTGTGGGGATTAAAATAATTGATAGTACTGGTTGCGAGAGATTTAAACTAGTTGAATGTCTTGATTTATCACTAGACGAAAAAGAATTCCAAAATGGAGACACATTTTATTTTATGGATTATGAAATATATCAATTCCAATAACTTAGATTATTGTATTTATAATTAAAAAAGATGGCGTTATTAACAGATAGAACTTTAGCAACAGGCGTAACATTACAAGATTTAATACACATTGTAATTCCAACAGATATTTCACAAAATCCAGCTGGATCATCATATAAAGCAACAATACAACAAATTGGGGACGCATTAAGTGGAAGTAGTTATTGGACTTCAGGGTCAACTGGGAATTATTCAGTTAAAACAATTAATGACAGTGGATTAGATGCTATAGGTGAATATTCAGTAGCAAGTGGTTATTTAACAACGGCAAGTGGTGATTATTCTTATGCGGAAGGAGTCGAAACAATAGCGTCAGCACCAATTTCGCATGCCGAGGGATATCAAACAATAGCTAGTGGCACAGCGTCTCATGCTGAGGGTGTGTTAACGATTGCCAGTGGTCAAACAGCCCACTCTGAGGGTTATAATACAATTGCTGGTGGTGTAGCAGCCCACTCTGAGGGTGGTTATAATCTAGCTTCTGGTGACTTTTCGCATGCTGAGGGTCATGAAACAAAAGCTTCTGGTTATTCTTCACATACTGAGGGTGATAATACTAGTGCTTCTGGTGATTATTCTCACGCTGAAGGTAGATATACATATGCTAATGGTATGACATCACATGCTGAGGGTTCTGGTACCACTGCTAATGGTGCGGCAACACATTCTGGTGGGTTTAATACTAGCGCATTGGGGGACTATTCCTTTATACATTCAAATAATTCAATAGTAACTGGTGATAGAAGTGTTGTTTTGGGTGGTCAGGGTATAACTGGTACAACAAGTGATACTGTTTATGTTCCAGATTTTGTAATTAAAAAAACCGCATCTGTACCAACTAGCTCTGCTGATGCTGTTGGTGAAAATGGTTCCATTACTTGGGATAATACTTATTTTTATTGGAAGGCAAATGGGCAATGGCTTAGAGTTTCTGGGTCAACATTTTAATAATATATTAAAAATTTAACTAATCACAAAATAAAGATTTACACTTTTTCTAAAATCAAACTATCTATATTTATTTGGTATTTTTAACAAAAAAAATGTATTCATTATTTTAACATTTAAATTATATTTAAAAATATAATATTAAAGAATGAATAATTTAGTTTTTGTTACAGCACAACCAGACGTACCTTATTTTCATTGGCAAATAAAATTATATACACATAATTTTATTGAAAAAGGAATTGACCCAAAAAATATACACGTCATTTTAGCCATGGTCCATGGCGCTACAACACAATCAGAAGGTGCTAAAGAATTATTAAACCAAGGATATAACGTTCATTTTTATAAAGACGATAGAGATAAAAAGTCATATATCCCAAGTATAAAACCATACCTAGTTTCAAAATGGTTAGAAGAATATCCAGAATTTGGTAAAGTATTCTTTTTACATGATGCGGACATTATATTTAACAAATTACCAGATTTTGATAAATTATTAAGTGATGATATAAGTTATTTATCAGATACAATTGGTTATATTGGATATAATTATATTATGGATTGTTGTGATCGATATGAAAAACAACACCCAGAATCAGAAAAAGGACAATTAATACAAGAAATGGCCAATGTTGTCGGACTAGATGTTGAGACAATTAAAAATAATCAAGAAAATTCTGGTGGAGGCCAGTATATTATAAAAAATACAGATTATAAACTTTGGGATAAGATATACAAAGATTGTACACCATTATATAATCAAATGTTAGATTACCAAAGAAGATTCCCAATAAATCCTGGTCAAATACAATTTTGGACGGCAGAAATGTGGTCAGTACTTTGGAATTTATGGTTAGTTGGTAATGAAACCAAAATAACAAAAGAGTTAGATTTTTCTTGGGCAACAGACGATATAAAAAGGTATGAAGAAATGCCAATACTTCATATGGCAGGTGTAACAGATAATTTAAAAGATGTTAAATTTTATAAGGGGGATTATATTAATAAAGACCCAATCAAATCATTAATAAATAACCCAAACCATTTTGATTATATTGATAAAAATAGTTCTACAATAAAATATATCGAATTAATGAAATCTTTTATAAAAAATAAATAAATGATTATTTATATATAAAACAATATGGCAGGGTGCGATCAATGTAGGCAAACTATTTTAGTAAATACAGGTGTAACGGTTAGTGTTGCAACATTAATTGATTGTAGTGGTAATACAACATCTTTTAGTTTAGCACCAACATCTGGATTCACAACATACGAACCATATATTACCGATTTTTGTAGTGGAACCACAATTAGCGGTGATACACTATATATCGATAATGATTATCCACTAACACATTGGTACTCCTTTAGTTCTTGTTGTAATAACGAAGAGTTTATCGTCTACTCAAGTTCAAAACTAATCCAAACAGGAGAGACAATAAATATAATTGATTCTAAATCATATAATGGAAATGTATATACCGGATGTTATACCTGTACAAATACTGATAAAATTGGTTCTAACGAACCTATTTTAGATAGATTAATATATTTTGAACCACAAGGAAGTCCTATTGAAGGCATTATTATCTATAAACTAGGCTGCGTAAGTTGTCTTGAAGTAAATCCATGTCCTACAATATGTTATAAATTATATTCTTGTGACAATCTATATGATCCATTTTATAGTAAAAACGAAGGACTATCTGGTTTTGTGAATAATTATGTTTCTTTAACAACTAGTGGTATAACTAATGGATGTTTTTATGTTACAGGAGTTGAAAGTTGCGACAATTATGAAGATGTTACAATAAATTATGATATAATGTGTGAGTGCACATGTAGTTGCTACACTTATACAATACCTGAGAATTCTAAACCAATAATAATAACTTATATTGATTGCAATGATAACGAAATATCTAATTATGTTAATACAGGCGCCACAACAAGTATTTGTTCAAAGATAACTCCTTTATTTTATAATGAAGTAAATCGAATTATAATCCCAATTAAAAATAATGGTCCATGTATTAATGGAGAATGTCAAAAACAACCAATAACAATAAAACCAAGAAATGAGTGTGATGTTATAACTATTTTCCCTATGGGAGTTAGTTGCTTAGTAACAAACCCATCATCAGTAAATTCATTTGATGGTTATACATACTTACAAATAACAGGAGGAACACCACCATATACAGTAATGTGGGAGAATGGAAGTTATGGACAATCTTTAAGTGATTTAAACATAGGTGAATATAGTGCGACAGTTACAGATTTTTATGGTGATTTTATAATTAACACAACTTGCGTATTAACAGCTACAACAACTACTAGCACAACAACCACAACAACAACAATACCAGTAATTTATGGACCATTATGTCTATCATATAATGAAAGTGTACATTATAATACCACAACAACACAAGTCCAATTTGAACCATCTATCAACATTAACAATCAACCAAGTTGGACTGGTACAACAGACTATTTACTATATTGGAACGAAAATCAATGGATTATAACTGGAAGTACAATTAATGGGGATTTAGTAAATAATAATCCAATAACACCACCATTAGTTGGTTGGCAATTCCTAGGTAATCCATATTATGTTGCGGATACATTATTATTATATTCAGGTTTATGCACTAGTGGTGAAGCAATAATTTTAAATCAAATTGCAAATACAAATGTTGACTGTAATAATTTAGGATCAATTGCAATAACACCAAATGGAGGTACACAACCATATTTATACTCAATTAATGGAGGAATAAACTACTATAACACACCAATATTTAATAATTTACAACCAGGCACATATTTCATTAAAACTAAAGATTCTTTAGATAATGAATCACAAATAACAGAGGTATTAGTTGAAAATATACCAACACAACAATATACATTATCATTAAATGTTGATCAAAACACAAATACATTTACAATAACACCAGATAGTAGTTTACCACCATATCAAACTATATCATTTAATTTTGGACATATTAGTACCTTCATTGGAGTATCAACAATAAATCCAGGGCAATCATATGACAATATAGTAAGTTTTGGTGCTTTAGGAACTATGACATATGTTGGACAAAATAATTCAACAGATACTATAATTTGTGGTGGATATGTTACTCCTAGACAAATACAACAAACAACATATACAAAAGCACTAACAATAAATGGTGGTGAGACAATAACTGGATCATTTACTGATTTACTAAACTATGGGATTTGGACACCAACCGAATGTAGATATATAGATGGTCAGTACACATTATTCATTGAAAGTGCTAATTGTGGCGACTGTTGTATTGTAAAAATTATAAATCCACCATTAACACAAAATCTTGGAGGAGGTAATTTTGTGTTACCACCAAAATTACCATAAAATATCATTACTTAGTATTTATTAGAAATGGCATATATAATAAAAAATACATCGGGATTAGTAAACACTAGAGTTACAGACATTGGACGCCAAAAATTATCACAAGGTAACTTTAAAATTTCATATTTTCAGATTGGAGATAGTGAAATTTCATATGATAAAATTCCACAAAATTATAACCAATCAAATAGCTTTGTATTAGAGCCGCAATTTAATTCACAAAATGCCGCAGGTGTTCCACAATCAAATAGACAATATGTAAAATATCCATATTTAGTTGATGAAGCACAAACCAATATATATGGAATTCCATATATGGATTCACTAATTGAATCTGTATTTAATAGAGCACCACTTAGAGGATTTTTTACTGGGGACACAACACAAGGTATAATAAATTGGGACTTATTGACTAATGACAAATATGTTGTTAGTGCAAATTATATTGTAAATACTGCAACCCTAAATGGGTCTAATCAAATTGAAATTATATATTCAGGAACTAATACTAGTAATTTACAAACACCACAAATTGGTGATATAATTACAATATACTATGATGGTAAAGCCAAAAATAACGTTGAGTGTTTTAATTTGCCAACACCAACACCAACACCAAGTATTAGTTCATCACCAACAACCGCAACTACAACAACTACAACAACAATAGTTGATTGTGCTTCACCAACACCTACACCTACACCAAGTAAGACACCTTGTTTAACACCAACACCAAGTCCACAATGTCCATTACCACCATACCCAGATTGTTTTATGGGTATGAATAGTTGTACTATAATGTTAACATATAGAATTATTGATGTTTGTAAAAATACGTTAACATTAGATAGACCAACACCAGATTATAGATTTTTCCCAAGCGATTGTTATTCTAGAGTAATTATTTACCCATCGAATATGACACAAATATACGATAGCATAACCCCAGAGCCACATTGGAACGATCAGGTAATTGATTTTGAATCAATTTGTGATACTGACCAATTTGATGTTAAAATATGGAATATGAATATACCTTGGACTGAAAATCCAGCAGGGATAATTGAAACACAATATGAAGGATACCAAAATTCATTATCTATTGACTATATTGGGTCTAAAGAATATTTTGGATATAACTCAAGTGAGGGACAAACAGATACTAGTGCAACTTTTTATTATAATTCATTAGGTGATATTGTAACAACAAAACCAGAAGACCAAAAAGCAATTGCGATTATACATTATACAAATCAAACAATAGATTTCTTTTATGGTGAAAAATTTGCATTAGAACCATATAACCCATCGAATCCTAGTGATACAACAGGACAAGCAAGAAACTTTAAACTACATATTCCTTGGTTAATGTGGCATAAAAACCCTAATTGTTGTAATGGTCAAACGTTTTGGGTTGACCCACCAGGATTTGATGACAAAGACTTATTTAAACCATATTATATTAAATCCACAAGGAATGAAACTATGAACCAACCAGGTATTAGGTATTATCATTTGTGGGACACAAACAAAAATAACGATGGGCTACCAAATAGAATTGGTAAAGTATTTCCAGATAGTAAATTAGTTATTATTGATGATGATGAGATTATTGCTGCAATGTCATATAAAGCAAATAGAAACTGGACATTACCAGCACCACAATTATCACTATTAACACCAAATACATGTGACACAACAACATCACAATTTGGTATTTTAACAGGTAGTAATCAAACTATGTATGTAACATATAGATTAACAAATAAATTTGGATTTACAAATTCGTTACATTGTAATTATTATGTTAAAATACAAGGTAACAATAATGAATGTAATCCAGATACAACTAAAAATGTTGCTATTAGATTTGGCGAAGAGTTTGGATGTTTAATACAACCAGGATATTCACCAGTTACAACTACTACAACATATTATCCAGTTACAACAACAAGTACTACATACCCATGTTATGGATGTGAACTACCAGATGGGTATTTTGGTGACGAATTCCAAGTCCTAGCACAAATTGTTGCAACAGGAGAAAGACCGGACCCGACAAAGTGGAAAATAATTGATTTTACAAGTCAAATTAGTAACAATTTTATAAATGGGTACATAACACAAGAATCAATTGTTAATAGTACCTTTGTTATAACAAATGAGAATTATCAAGCAGCACCTTATTATAATTTAAATGATTATATACCATTAACACCATTAAATACAACAACTAAAAAATTAAATTTTGGCGATGAGTTTTATTTTTATGGTGCAATAGAAACAGACATACAAGCAACAATATATGAAATGAAATACAAAATAAACCTAAGTTCAAACGAGTTTCAAGTATCAACAAACCCATCTTGGACATTGGGGACTCCATCATATATAACAGAAATTGCTCTACTTGATGATAATAAAGATATTTTGGTTATGTCTAAATTACAATCACCTACATTAAGACAAGGTATACAGCAGTATGTGGTTAAGATAGATTTCTAAAAAACATTTAGTTTTAAATAAAATCAATTACTTTCTAATAAAACATAGTATATGGCAAAAGATATTAAAAACACACCAAAGGTTTTAGGATTAGACATATCAACAAAAACAATAGGGTGGGCATTATTTGACGTAAAAAGTCAAGAGTTACTAGAATTAACACACATCTCACCTAGGCCAAAAATGGATAAAAATAATGATGATAAATTAAAAGAGTTATTACTTAAGTCTGAAATTTTTGCACAAAAACTAATGGAATATAAAAATTTAGGTATATTAAAAGTGATAATTGAAGAACCATTATTAAACTCAAACAACATATACACAATACAAACACTATTAAGATTTAATAGCTTTATTTTTAAAGAAATTTATAATATTTTAGGAATTGTACCACAATTTATATCAACATATAACGCAAGAAAATTTGCCTGGCCAGAACTAGTAAAAGAAAACGAAAAGGGTAAACACGTATTATTTGGCGGCCTACCAAAGGATATTGATAAAAAAATGTTAGTATGGGAAAAAGTAGCAAAAAAAGAACCACAAATTATATGGTCATACACAAAAAATAATACACTTAGAAAAGAAAATTTTGATCAAACAGACGCGTATACTTGCGTCTTAGGCTATATGAAATCAAATGAAATTTGGAAATAATTAATTACATAAATTACCAGTAACATCAATTTCCAGTAATGGCCCACCTGGGAAACTAGTTTGCACTGGTGTAGTCGCTGAACAAAGAATTATTGTGTCTCCTTTATTAATAACCCCAGATATATTACCAGTACAATCAGAGAATTCAAAACTAATTCCAATTTGGTTACCATTGTATATATGATACTCATTTAAAATACAAGGAGCTTCAGTTGTGGTAGTTGTTGTTGTCGAAGTTGAAGTCGAAGTTGTTGTTGTTTGAGGAGGTGGACACTCTAAACAAGCACCATCTTTCTCTAAACCAATCTCATACAAAACCTTAATATTGTCTATACCACTTATATTATCGGCTAAACCAAGGAATGTAGCACATGTCGTATATGAATTAGTTAACGTATTAATCTGAATCTTGTAAACGACCCCCTGATTAATTATGGTATTTTCAGCAATTAAATTTAAGACCTCTGATGTATAATACTCAAAACCATTAAAACAATCCTTAAACACTTTTGTATTACCACATCTCATATACTCATCAAATATGTTAAATGTGACAATACCATCGAAAATACATTTACGATTAATTGTTGTTGTTGTAGTTGTTGTTGGAACAAATGTTGTAGTAGTTGTTGTATATGTTATAGCAGAATAACTAATAGAAACACCGCTACATAAATCTGGAGGTATTGTAGTTGTTGTAGTTGTTGTAGTTGTTGCAGATGTTGTCGTGGTAGTTGTTGGAACAATACAATCAAAGATTGCGTCAAAATCAAAGACATCACAAGGTGAAGTTGTTGTAGTTGTAGTTGTAGGACAAGCACCAGAGGAGCTAGCAACAAGGGATATACCGTCCCAAAAGTCAGGACATACCGAGAAACTATTTAAAGGACCAAATTGATCACAAGTCCCGCCCAATGAACTTGATAAACACCATAGATTTTCAGTTACCCCAGTGCTAAAATAAATAAAATAAGATGATGTTATACCAGTATAGTAATTGTATCCATTGTATGTACCACCAGAAAGGAATACATCATCATATACGTATCCAGTATTAAATATACAAACAGTACTTCCAGTACAAGTAAAAGACATCAAACATTAATTATTTCATTTATTTCACAACTATTATCATCAATAACTCTTAGTGTAAAATTTCCAGAGTTAGTCAGTAATGTAGGAACTTCAAAAGTGTAGGGAAAGTCACCAGGTGTTATTGTATTTACATAAATACAAGTTGTATATCCAGTATCACAAACATAAACATTAAATGGTGTTTGGCCTGAAATATCGTTAATAATAACATCTGTTGGCATTATCTATCTTTTTATGATAAATATAGAAAACTAAAAAAACTTGTATAGTTGATAATATAAAATATTATTATTAATCTTTGGTTTTTTAAAAAAAAATACATATATTTGTCCTATAATTTTAAAATTGAATAAATAACTGATAATATATGTTTGATGTAAAGGATTATTTTAATAAAAATAGAAGAGATCACTATTGGAAACCAAATAAAGAAAAATATAAAAGATTCTTTAGGAGAAAATTAATGGAATTAAAAATTGCAATTGATTTAAAAACATTAGAATCTGATTTAAAGTTAGACACTTATAGATCCCTAGGTTATATGGGAATTGGAACACAAAGTGGATTAAGTCTTGGAATAAAAACGGAAGATGTGATAAAAACTAAGAAAAAATTGGCTGATCATGTAATTGGTACAGTCCAAATTGGTACGTTTATACATAGCGAGTGTGAAAAATATAATTGGGATTATGATTATATGGTCGACACATGGTTATATGATAATCTTTGGATTTGGGCTACAATTTTTGTATCTAAAAATGAACATAAAAACGAAAACATTAGAATTAACGCAGATACTATCGAAGATAAAAGATTCTTAAGACACTATTTAAATGTTTCCGATTTTTACGAATCAAAATTAAATGGTAAAAAATTAATATTTGATTAATTAAAATATTTCATATAATATGTCTTAATGGAAGAAGAAGAGGCAATAGTTGAACTATTAGAAGAAATACTAGGAGATTATGGACTACATTACTCAAATAAAGGACAGATATCCTTTAATTGTCCAGTTTGTGATGAAGGTAGAGGAAAACATAATTTAGAAATCAACTATATTTCAAACGTATATAAATGCTGGAGTTGTGGTGAAATAGAAGGAACACATGGTAGTTTAGGTAAACTATTTGATAAGTTTGGAACTAAAAAACAAAAAAAGTTATTTAATATTCTAAAACCAGATCAAGTAGAAACAAAAAAACAAAAAAAGAAACCAAAGTTAGTTATTCCGGAAAGCTATACCAAATTTAAAGACTCTAGCCCTATATACCCAGTTAGAAGACAGGCGTATAACTACCTTAAAAGTCGTGGAATAACTGATGAAATAATTGAAAAATTTGACATTGGTTTTTGTGACAAAGGAAGTCATATTGGAAGAATTATAGTCCCTTCTTACAATAAAAAGGGTGAGTTAAATTATTATGTTGGTAGAAGTTGGGACATAAAAAGTAAGGCCAAATATAGAAATCCTGAAGCAGAAAAAGATCAAATAATTTTTTGGGAAAACCTAATTGATTGGAACAAAGATATATACCTTGTTGAAGGGGCTTTTGATGGGATGTTTTTAGATAACCCAGTTGTGATGCTTGGAAAACATATGTCAGAACTTCTTTTTGAAACAATATATAATAATGCAAAAGGAAATGTTATAATTTGTTTAGATGGTGATGCCTGGAGTAACGCTGTTAAATTATATCATGAACTTAATGGGGGCGAATTATGGGGTAGAGTTAAAATCGTAAAATTACCAAAAGATCAGGATGTTTGTGACCTTAAAGGACAAATAGATGATTATTATTTTGAAATAAAGGACTAATGGATATAAATTTAGAAGCAAACAAATTTTTATTTGAACTCAAAGTGGGGGAAGGGTATAATGACATTGTAGTAATAAAAAGAACCAAAAAAAGAATATACTTTTCAAACAATATCATAGTTCATATAAAAAAACTTGAGAATGGGTTATTATATCTTGACTCAAAATTAAACAATAAAAAGTACCCAATAATCAACCAAGTATTAAGAGATATTGAAGGTTGGTTGGTTTATAAAAAACTTACAGAAAATTATGGATTTAAAAAAAGTAGCAAATGAATTGCGTCAAATTTTAGATAGAAAACGGGAAAATTTCCGATTATCCTTTGAGGAGGATACACACAAATACACAATGTTAGACGTTGATGGGGAGTTAAAATCGGACTTCCCATCAGTATCTAAAGTAATGAAATTATTTTATGATGAATTTCCCGCAGATAAAAAAGCTTTTGAAATGGCGGGAGGAGACCCAGATGAAACTGAAAGAATTTTAGCAGAATGGGCCGAAAAAGGAAGGATATCTACAAGCACAGGATCTAGAGTTCATTATTTTTTGGAAGAACATACCTTACAAGAATTTGATATTGATAAAGAAGTTAGACAACCAATTTTTGATTGTGATGCAGAACAAGTTGTTATTAGTGACACAATGATAACCGCTGGTAAAAGATATATTGATTTACTTAAGGAAAGGGGTTGTGTTTTACTAGATACTGAAATTGTTTTAGGTCATCCAGAATTAGGATATACCGGACAACCTGATAAAGTTTGGGTTGTTGAAAGTGTTAATGGTGAACCAGGTCTACTAATCACAGACTGGAAAACAAATAAGGAAAAAAACTTTATAGTACAAAGATATATAAAACCAATGAGACCACCATTTGAGAACCTACCAAACAATGCCCTAGGTCACTATAAAACACAACTTCCATTATATGGTAAGTTATTACTCAAAATGTTAGAAGGTACAAAATATGAAAATATACCATTACTAGGTTGTATCATTGTTAGGTTAACAGAAGATAGAGAATATGTCGAATATAGAGTTGATAAATCCACAATAAATACTATACTTAATATGGATATTAAACCAATGTTGAAAAAAATAAAAAATAAATAATAATAAAATGAGTGATAGACCAAAATGCGGATGTGGAAACACACAAAACCCAGAAGGTTATTGTGATGGATCACATTTAAAATTAGTAAAAGAAGAAACAAATAAAGAAAAAGAAGAAAAAAAAGATTAAGTTATGGAAGACATTATTAAACCAAGAATTGATTTAAAACAACAAGAAACTATAAAATGTGAAAAGTGTGAGTCAAAATTCTTTAAAGAAGTCACAATGCTTAAAAAGGTACCAAAATTATTAACAGGATCCCAAGAAGATACACTAGTACCATTCCCAACTTATATGTGCAATGAGTGTGGACACGTAAATAAAGATTTTGAACTTTTTATTGATTAAAAATGGAAGTTGGAAAAATGACAATAAGTGAAGCCTATAAACATTTACAACCAATTGCTAATGCATATGGTTTAAGGTTAAATAGAGTTAAAGATTTTAGATTTGCAAGACTAGTTTTAGTAAACCTCTATAATAGGGAACTAATATGAAAAAAATATTAAATTATATAAAAAAATGGTGGAAAAGACATATAGTTGATGTTTGTCCACCACACTTAGAGGACGATGAATTTTCCAATAAGTACAGATAATAATAAACAAATTAAAAATTAAAAAATGGGAAATTTTATTTATTCTAGGGTGACTATTGAACCTTCAGAAGCGATGGACAAAATTTGTGGTATGATTGAAAATATGCCAAAATCCGAGTATGGAAAAGAAACAACAACAGTTGTTAAAACATTTTATACCGAAGAAGAATTAAAAAAACCATATAATAATGGTGAGGCAGAATATCCAATAACAGATACTGGGGTAAATCACGGATGGTTATATGATAACGTTGGTACTAAATGGATTAGTGTTGGTGTTGACGATGATATTAGAATTGAGTCACCAAGTTACATACCTGATGGATTTCTTATTAAATTATATAGTCTATGTATAAATGAGTTTGAAAATGTTAGTGTGACCTGTAAATGGTACGATGAAACAGAAACTCAATGTGGTACCGCTTTAGTTTGGAATGGTATTTACACTGAAGACGAGGAAACTTTAGAAGGTGAGAATATTTCTGATCCTATTTATGAGGTTATAGGTGAAGAAGATATTGACGAGATTAAAGAATGGGTTTTAAGTCAAATTAATGATAACTCATATACTAAACCAGAAGAAGTTGAGTCTATGAATGAAGAGGAACTTCGTTATCTATTTGAAGATTGGAAAAATCAGGGTAAATGGGACCACATTACTGATCGTCAACAATCTATGTATTATTCTTGTGAAGAAGCAATTGAAACTGAAGATTTCGAGTTCCCAATATCAAAAGTTAAAAAAATCGCAAATATGAAATATGAAATGGTAACAGATTGTTATCCTTTTTAATAAACAAATTAAAAATTAAAAAAATGGGAAAAAAACTAATATGGTTTGAGTCTTACACTGTAATCAATAAGTACTCAGCAGAATTAACGGATGAACAAGCTAAACTATTTGAAGAAGATCAAGATAGATTTTACGATGAAGTTGATTATATGGAAAACCAAGACTTAGAATGGGATAAAATTAAAAACGAAGAAATGTACGATTTTACTATTGAGGAGGATTAATTATGTTTGAAGTTATTGGTTATATCACAGTATTCGCAATTTTAGCTGGATTAATCATCCTACAATATTCTTTAATGTCTTTAGGTTTATATAAGAAAAACTTAAATAATATTGAAAACGCAATTGGGTGGATACCACTACTACCATTTATATTAATGATTGTTGTTGGATTTTCATATATCTTAATATCTATTTTTAGACAATTAAAAATGTGGTTTGAAATTAATTGGGGTTGGATTTTTATTAAAAGAAAAAAAAGATCAGTTTGGGCCGAGTACATAAGAAAAAAATATAAATAAAATGTTAAGTTATAAAGAATTTTATATTTGGTTAGAAGGATATCTATATGGAAAGTTGGAAAACAAAAATATAGATATCACACCTATTGTGGAAAAAATGGGACAAGTAAAGGAAGATAAAGTGGTAAACACCCAAAGACCAATGAATATTCCAATGCCTATAAACCCATTTAAGTTTGAAGATGATGATTTAGGAAAACCACCAAAAATAGTAATGTAATGATTAAAACCTTAGTTCACTTTTCAGATTTACATATTAGACTATTCAAAGATCACGACCTTTATAGGTCAATTATGGATAATGCAATTACTCAATGGAAAGAGATTAAACCAGACCGTATTGTGTTTACAGGTGATTTAGTGCACTCAAAAAACCAAATGACACCAGAGTTAATCGAAATTGTTTCATGGTTATTAGTTGAATGTTCAAAAATAACAAAAACAATAGTAATACCAGGAAACCACGATGCTGTAATAAATAACTTAGATAGATTAGACGCACTAACACCAATAATTAATTCTTTAGATAATAACAATATTGTCTATTACAAAGATAGAGGGGTATATGAAGACGAAAATATAAGTTGGTGTGTATATTCACAATTCCAAGCTAATATTCCACCAGACTTAAATGTCGCAACCGGGATTAAAATTGGTTTATTTCATGGGCCAATACAAGGAATGAAAACAGATCTTGGTTATGACTTTGGTGATCACGCTTATGATATTGAGAAGTTTGATGGGTTAGATGTTGTTCTTTGTGGTGACATACATAAAAGACAAGAGTTTAATATAAAAAATGGAAAAGGTTATATGATTGGATCAACAATACAACAAAATATTGGAGAAGCTATTGAAAGACATGGATATGGTATATACGATGTTGAAACAAAAGAATATAATTATGTTGATTTGTTTAATCCTAAACCATTTTTAAAATTTGAAATCAAATCTTTTGATGACATAATAAATGGTACTGAAAAACTTAAAAACATTTAATGGAATTACCTAAAGATTTAAAAGACAAAATTTGGAATTATTGTCGTTTAAATGATATTACTGATTTGAATGATTTTATGATTAAAACACTTAAAAAAGGTTTTGATATCGAAGTCTATGGACTTTTAGGTGAAACTAATAATGATGGTGAAAACTTGGTTGAAAAGGAGATAATAGTTGAAAAACGAGTGGAAATCCCGGTCGAAGTAATCAAAGAAGTTGAAAAAGTGGTAGAAGTTATCAAAGAGATACCAGTTGATAGGGTGGTTGAAAAAGAAATTTATATCACAGATGACAACCAAATAAATGAACTAGTTGGAAAGGTCAGTAATCTAGAGGAAAATATTTTCCAGTTAAATCAAGAAATTGAATCGGAACGTAAAATTTTTTCCACTAAGGTAGAAGAGATGGAAATTTTTTTCCAAAAAGAAATGTCTAAAAAGAATGAAGAATTAGACGAACTTAGACAAAGTTTAGACATTAAGTTAGACGATAACAAAGAAAAAATGCTACAGGATACACTACAAAAACTAAGAAAAGAACTATTAGATAAGAATAAAAAAATAGAAGAATTACAAAACATAAACAAAGATTTACAATTATTAAACACACAGAAAAAAGGGTTTTATATGCGTGGATCAAATTTAAATGATACATTATGACACAATTATTAATTTTTATTTTAGCCGCCTATGGGATGACAACTATACTAGTATATGGGTCAATATTTAATAACCTTAGAGAATCTATACATAGATGGGGTAATAGTGACTATATGGCTTTTAATGGTCTTGGTAAATTCCTATCAGGTCTTATTTCTTGTGTGTTATGCACCTCAGCATGGGTTGGATTCTTTTTTTCTTTAACAATGTTTTCACCAATACATCATTTTATTGGACTTAATGAATGTTTTTCAGTATTCTTTGATGGAATGCTATCAGCAGGTTCCGTATGGGCAATAAATGGAATAATTGAATGGTTTGAAGAAAATAGACCAAGTAGTAATTAATTAACAAAAATAAATAAAAATGGGAAAAAAAGCAAAAGAACATAGAAAAAAAGTCGCTAAAAGAAATCAAAGAATTTCACAACAAAGGTATTCAGCACAAAACGCATTAACAAAAATGATGGAGCAAATGGCAAAAATGCAAGATAGTGAAAATTTAAACGTTAATGCTGGAGGTAAAGAGGTACCATTTGAATTTGTTGCAGAACCTGAATCTTCTGGAATAAAAGGATTTGAACTTAGCGATGAACCAGTAGTTAAACACGATGGAATGACATATAATCCAGAAAATCCAATTGAAACACTAAAAGTAGATGAGGTTGAACCAGAATTTGATAGTGCTGGATTTAGTATTGAAGATAGAGAGATTGATATTGACATTGATATGCCAGGTGAGTTTGTTAAAGTTAAAGATAGTAATGACTAATAGTTCTTATGGATTTATTCAATCCACCAAAACCATTCAATTACAAGATTATGATAAAAGATTTGGACTTTTCAAAATTTGATAACCCAACAATACAAGTTGTATGGGAAGACCAACAAGAAAATTTCACACAAGATAAGATTAAAAGTGTTAAACACTACTTTCAAAAAAAGTATAACACTACTAACGTTAACATACTAACAAAGGTTAAAAACGTTGATCAAGAAACTGAACAAACAATAGATGTTTCATTAAATGTAACTGACACTAACTATCAAACCAATTTACTTAAATCACATTTAAAAAATGTTGGTAATGAAGAATATCTAGAAAAAGTATTAGAGTTAAATCAAATTGTTGAGAACAAAATGCAAGAAAACAATGTTGATACCACACAATTTAAAAAGTGGTATATTAGAAACATTGAGTTTTCTAACTTTTTATCTTATGGTGAAAATCAAAGATTAGATTTTGACAAAATAGATGGTCTAATTGTTGTTGAATCAAACCCACCAAACTTTGGCGGTAAAACAGTTTTAACTGTCGACTTACTAATGTTTTTATTTTTTAATGAAACAACAAAGACATCAAAAGCCGAAGAAGTTTTTAATAGGTTTAGTAATAGAGATGAAGTTAATGTTAAAGGTGAAATTACTATTGATGGTGAGGACTATATCATAATTAGAAAAATTGAAAGAAAGAAGACTAAAAAAGGTGATTGGAATGTAAAAACAGAATTAGACTTCTTTAAAAAACTATCCGATGGTAGTCTACAAAACTTTACAGGAGAACAAAGACGAGAAACTGAAGCCTTTATTAAGAACTCAATTGGTACAAAAGAAGACTTCTTAATGACAATTCTAACGACAGCCACAAATCTAGAAGAATTATTAGAATCAAAACCAACAGCTAGAGGACAGATCTTATCTAGATTTATGGGATTAGAGTTTTTAAAAACTAAAGAAGAAACCGGAAAAGAAATATATTCAGAATTTAATAAATCAAAACTATCAAATTTATATAATTCAGAAGAATTAAAAAATGGAATTGAAGACTATAAAAACGACATCATAGATTATGAAACAATAATCAAAGAATGCGAAGACGACTTACTTGAGATTGAAAATAATATCAAAAAAGGTAAATCGTATAGGGATGAAATGTTGAGTAAAAAACATATGGATATTGACAATGAAATATTAACATTAAATCCTGAAAAAACAAAAGAAAAAATCATAGAGTTAAATGGTGAAAAAGAAACCATTGTTACCAAACTAAAAGATTTAAACGTAATTGAACCATCCAAGTATTATCACGAAGATAAACACGATGAGGTTAAAGAGGAATATAGTACATTAAACAAAGAACTAATTCAACTAGAAACAAAGATTGAGGACATTGAAAACCTAAAGTCATCAGTTGAAGGTGGAATTAAATGTGAACATTGCGGAATTGAGCTTATGAACGCAGCAATTACAAATGCAAAAATTGCCGAACTTGATGGTTTTATCCTTCATAAAGGTAAGATAATTAAGTTAATGAGTGATTTATCCAACAAAGAACAAATATTTGTTAAGTTAAAAAAGGAGTTTGATGAGTATGAAAAAAATAAACTCATTAAAGAAAAGTACGACTTGAGTATTGAAGGATATAATCTTAAAATTGAAAATCTAGAAACAAAATTAAAGAGATGGAACGAAATCCAGGATAAGGTCGTTACAAATAAAAAGATTGACGAAATGTTAATCAAAGCCGACTTAAGATTAGATGAATTAGACTCTTTAAAAACGACTAACAACACAAAGATTGCGACTAACAAAAAGAATATTGAAAATACACACGAAAAAATTAAAAACAACGAAAATCTTATAACAAAGATTAAAGATGAGGATGATAAAGATAGAATATATAAAATATATCTAGAACTTTATGGTAAGAATGGTATTTCTAAAACTATAATGAAAACTATGATGCCATTAATTAATTCAGAACTACAAAGATTAATGGAGGATAGTTCATATTTTAAACTCGAAATAAGAATTAGTGAAAAAAATGAGGTTGAGTTTATTATGATTGATAATGGTACTGGTATTGAAAAATTAATGATATCAGGATCTGGTTATGAAAAAACAATTGCATCACTAGCACTAAGAGCTGTATTAAGTAAAGTATGTTCACTACCAAAGCCAAACGTTGTTGTTTTTGATGAGGTTTTTGGTAAAATCTCAAATGAGAACTTAGAAATGGTCGCAGAGTTTTTTATTAAGATTAAAGAATACTTTGACAAAATATTTATAATAACACACAATCCAATTGTTAATCAATGGGCTGACTATGTTGTTAAGATTACTAAAGAAAATAATATATCAAAAATTGTATAATAATTTTTTTTTAAGAAAGATTATTTTATATATTTGTAAAAAATAAATCTATGAAATACTTACTTTTTATTTACCCATGTGATAATACTTGGGACAAAGACGAACACAACAAGATTGTCGCAACAGAGATATCAACAGTGATTGAATCAGTTGAGGTTAAATTCATTTTTGGTGAAAACCATTCAATATTTCATTTTAATAGTGGACTATCATATTCTGAATTGGAAATTTTTGTTGAGCTATTAAAAGATGATGTCCCAGAATTTATGTACTTTATCGTTGAAGATGCAAAAAATGTTGCGTCAAATATGGATAAAAATCATTTAACTTATTTAATGGATTTAGAGGTCAAGCCAAAAAAGAAGAATAGAATTAAAGATATATTTAAAAATAATCAAGACATCTTTAGTTTTTATAATTTAACTAAAATAATAAACAATGATCAGTATAATTTCTTAAAAGAGGAGACCTGTGATTTGACTATTGATGAAATTTTAGATAAAATTATAGAACAAGGTATTGACTCTTTGACAAAACTAGAAAAATTGAAATTAGATGAATATTCAAAAGAACAATAATATGAAGGAAAAAAATAGTGGAGCACCAATAAACCAAGAAGAGATTTACCATTACCTAAAAGATATTAGGGGTATTAAGGTTATGACACCTGAAAGAGAAAAGGAGTTGGCAACTATTATGAAATCAGCTGACACAAGTCAGAGAGAACGTGATAGGATTGAAAGAGAATTACTTGAGGGTAATTTAAGGTTTGTAATTACTGTTGCAAAAAAATATCAAAACCAAGGTTTAGATCTTTCTGATTTAATTGCAGAAGGTAATTTAGGACTTATGAAGGCAATCAAAAACTTTGATTGGAGTAAAGACCTAAGATTTATTTCTTATGCTGTTTGGTGGGTTAAACAGTCAATTCTACAATCATTAAATGATAACTCTAGAACAATTAGACTTCCAGTTAATGTAATCCAAGATTTACATAAAGCAAAAAAAGAAGTCGAGCAAAGTGGTAATAAATTAGATGATAGATTTGCTGAACTACCATCGATTATTAATCTAGATATGAACATTAACGATGAGGGTGACACCCTAATTGATATCATTAGAAACAATGAAGCTGAATCACCCGATGCTGCATTTGATACTAAAGATATTTTAAAAACTAAATTAATTTCACTTTTAGATAATTTAGATAATAGAGAAAAATCAATTGTTGGTGATTACTTTGGTCTAACAGGAACACCAAGAACTTTGGAAGATATTGGCTCTGACTTTAATTTAACAAAGGAAAGGGTTAGACAAATAAAAGAAAAAGCATTAAGACGATTACGTAATGAATCATCTGAATTATTTGATTATTTATAGTATATGAATGTATTAAGTTTATTTGACGGAATTAGCTGTGGACAGATAGCACTAGAAAGGTGTGGTATTGATTATGAAAATTACTTTGCATCAGAAATTGATAAGTATGCAATCCAAATCACACAAAAGAATTATCCTAACACAACCCAACTAGGGGATATTACAAACCTAAAGACAAGTGATTTACCAAAGATAGATATTGTTTTTGGTGGATCTCCTTGTCAATCATTTAGTAATCTAGGTAATGGAAAAGGATTTGATGGTAAGAGTGGTTTATTTTGGGAATATGTTAGAGTTTTAAACGAACTAAAAGAAACAAATCCAGATATTTTATTTCTTTTAGAAAATGTTAAAATGAAAAAAGAGTGGCAAGATATTATATCAGAAGCTTTAGGTGTTAAACCAATTGAGATTAATAGTAGATTAGTTTCAGCACAAAATAGGCCAAGACTATATTGGACCAATATCCCAAACATAACACAACCAAAAAATAAAAAACTAAAACTAAAAGATGTTTTAGAAAAAAATGTCGATAACAAGTTTTATTTATCTGAAGCTGCAGTTAATAGAATTACCGCAAGCAAATTTGGTAGAGAGTTCGCAACTATTGATACAGAAAAAACTAGAACTCTCACAGCGGGATATTATAAGATTCCCTCGGATGGTGCGTACTTTAGTGAAGGCGAAAGAAAAAGAAAGTATACCCCAAAAGAGTTTGAAAGATTACAAACACTACCAGAGGATTATACAAAAGATTTAAGTAACTCACAGAGATACAAAACAATTGGAAATGGATGGACTGTTGATGTGATTTCTCATATATTTTCACATATCCCTGTGAAAGTAATAGTATAAAAATTATGAATGTATTAAGTTTATTTGATGGAATTAGTTGTGGTAGATTAGCCCTTGATAGAGCTAATATAAAGTACGATAGATACTATTCTAGTGAGATAGACAAGAAAGCCATTGAGGTTGCTATGTGTAACTATCCAGACACAATACAAATTGGGGATATAAAAAAAATCAATACGTCATTTGCACCAAAAATAGATTTAATCATTGGCGGCTCCCCTTGTCAATCATTTAGTAGATCAGGAGATGGAACCGGGTTTAAAGGTAAGAGTGGATTATTTTGGGAGTACGTAAGAGTTTTAAAAGGACTAAACCCAAAGTATTTTTTACTAGAAAATGTTGTAATGAAAAAAGAGTGGGAGGATATTATAACTGAAGCTATTGGTGTTGAACCATTTATGATTGATAGTAAATTCTTTTCTGCACAAAAAAGACAAAGATTATATTGGACCAATATCCCATTCGATAAAAATATTGTTGATAGAAACATCAATATATTAGACATATTAGAACCAAATGGCGATGAGAAAATAATAAATGATCACCCAGTTGTAATTAGTGAAACTAATAATATTTTTAAAATTAGAAACGCAACAAAATTAGGTTACCTTGAAGCCATTAATGGTGATTGCGTTAATCTAGAAGTCCCAAATAGTAAGACAAGAAGAGGTAGGGTAAGCAATGGAAAAACAAATACATTAAACACCGCTTGTAATTATGGAGTTGTTGTTAATGATAATATTAGAGAATTAAACATAACAGAATACGAGAGATTACAAACATTACCTGATGGTTTCACAGAAGGCCCATCAATTAGGGAAAGAAAAAAAATGATTGGTAATGGTTGGACAGTTGATGTAATTTCTCATATATTTAAAGGTATAAAATAAAAACTATGAACGTATTAAGCTTATTTGATGGAATGTCGTGTGGACAAATCGCACTAGAAAGGATTGGAATTAAAGTTGAAAACTATTATGCTAGCGAAATAAAAAAACATGCAATCCAGGTAACACAAAAAAACTACCCAAACACAATACAAGTTGGTGATGTTACAAAACTAAAAGGTAGTGATTTACCAAAAATTGATTTACTAATTGGTGGATCACCATGTCAAGACTTTAGTAGGGCCAATAAAACAAAAAAAGGTCTTGATGGAGATAAGAGTGGACTATTTTGGGAATATGTTAGACTAGTAAAAGAAACAAAACCAACCTATTTTCTTTTGGAAAATGTTAAAATGAAAAAAGAGTGGCAAGATATTATTTCAGAAGAGCTTGGTGTACAACCAGTTAAAATTAATTCATCTTTAGTTACTGGAATGTTAAGAGAACGTTTTTATTGGACTAATATACCATTCGATACCAATATTAAAGATAAAGGAATTAAATTAGCCGATATTATTGATGATGGATATGTTGATCGAGAAAAGGGTTATTGTCTACTCGAAAGTTATTCTAGACCATTAAAAACACCAGCTAAAATCGCTAGAAGATATTTCCTATACGGATTTTGGCAAGTTGTATTCAAAGATGAAGAAACCTATAATAGACTAAAAGAAGATTATAACTTAGCTCAAGAAGGTGATGTTAGATATATGACACACGAAGAAATGGAAAGAGCACAAAGTGTACCACCTGGATACACATCAGATTTAACAAGAAATGAATCAGCATGCCTTTTAGGTGACGGATGGACAGTCGATGTTATAGCACATATATTCCAAGGACTAAAAGTTGAAAAAAATATCGAAAAAGTTATTGTAGATTAAAAATTATTCCTATCTTTGTTTAAGATAATTAATTAAAGAATATTAAAATGAGCGTAACCTACTTCAACCGACACGAAAATATGGATTCAGAAACTCGATTTATGATTCTCGATGTAATCAAAGAACTTTGCTATAAATGTGAAACAACAAACACCGCAAGAATCGAAAATTGGTTATATGGTACATTCGATGGATATGATTATTCTGAAGTTGCAATTAAATCTAAAGAACTTACTGAACTCACTCACGAAAACGTGGACCTTGCCTGTAAAGTAACCGACATCTTTGCTATCATTGAAAAATATCCTAGAACGGCAGAACCTAACAATAATCAATTTTAAACATTTAAACCAAAACAAAGATGACTAAGAAGATGACAGCAGTTGAACGGTTAGAAGATGAGATTAATAAAGTTTTATTACATCTACCAATTGAAAGAGATGAAGTAAAAATTCTTATTCAACAAGCCAAACAGATGGAGAAAGAGCAGATGAAAGATTGCTATTGGTACGGTGATTATGACGGACGTAATGGCTCAGATAGAAACTTTGAACAATACTACAACGAAACATTTAAACCAAAACAAAGATGAGTAAAGAAGAAGAAATTAAAAAAATATTACTTGAGTCTGGATTTGAAGATAAAGACATAATGTTTGGTACAACAAATTTTGGAACTGGTGACAAATATTTAAGGGTTGGTTATTGGAGACCATTATCATATGAATTAGTAGAAAAACTAAACTTATATGAAGATCGGTATTACGATGAAGATTGTGGTTATAAATACTCTTATGAATATTAATTAACCTAAAACCATACAATTATCTGTATGGTTTTTTATTTTTTAATAAAAATAATATTTATATAAAAAAGAAAGTATGAAAAAATTTATTGATTTAGTTAAAAAATATAAAGTTTACATTTTAACTATACTATTACTATTTTACTTTTTTAGATCATGTTCTAAATCTACTGAAATTAAAAAATTAACAAGAGAAGTTAATAATAATGATTTAGTTGTTGACAGCCTAAAAAATGAAATAAAACTAAGACAACAAAAAATCGATAGTGTACCTGAAATAATTAGAATTGAAAAAATTAATATTCATCTTGAATATGATGAGTGGATTTCTTCTAAGGATAGAGGACAACAATTAATGGAATTACATTCTATTGTTAAAAATAACGTTAAAAACTTACAAAAAAAATAATATTATGATTAATTGGGTAAATTCCTGGAAAAGTGGTAATAAAAAAAATAAATATAGTCTAACATTTAGATTAGGCACATTAACAGTATTTGAATTTAAATTTTGTCCCTGCAATAATGAAAGTTGTAGTAAGTTTAGATTTATGATATTTAATTTAGGTTTTGAATTATGAAACAAATTTGGAGCTGGATAAAAAATAACCCCATTAGATCCATGTTCCTACTACCAATACTATTGGTTGCAGGAATCTCGATATCACACGTTGTATCTTGGTATGATATGGCAAACCCAATAAGTTGGGCAATATACCTATCAATAGCAATTGAGGTTGGTGCAATAACAGCACTAGTCGCAGCAACAAATAGAGTAAAAGGTGGTATATGGTTTATGTTTGGGATAGTTACATTTATTCAGATGCTTGGGAATATATTTTACTCATATAAAGAAATTGATCCTAATGGTGATTTATTTAAATCCTGGGTAGAATTAACAGGACCAGTATGGGAAGCTATGGGAACAGAATTAACTGACACTATAGGAATGAAAAGATGGTTAGCATTTTTAGAAGGAGGATTATTACCTATCATATCATTAACATCATTACACTTTTTTGTTAAATATGAAGAGCCTAGCGAAAAAACCGCTAAGGTAGAAACCGAGGATGAGGAGGAGAGTAAAGCCAAGAGGGTTAAAGCCCCAACTCCCACCCCGGTTTTATCTGACGAAGAGTATTTTGATGAACTACCAATAACAAAAACTGAAGAACTAGAAGAAAGGATTGAAAAAAAGAATAAAAGGTTAGTCTACACAAAAAATAATGGAGATAATCAATAAAATAATAGAGTCAAATAAGACATCAACAAATATTAAAAAACAGATTGTACTCACTCACACATCAATTAATGTTAAGTCTTACTTAAAATCCTTAAAATTAAGACATTTTGGTAACTATGATAAAATACCAAATTATGTAATAACAAAAGAAGGTTACATTTTAAATACATTAGAAGATAATCAATACAGTAATTTACTAAGCCAAAAACTGATAAATTCTAAATCAATTACAATATCATTAGAGAATTTAGGATGGTTAGAAAAAGAACCATTAAAAAATTACCACATTAACTGGATTGGTGATATTTATAAAGAAAAAGTTTTTGAAAAGAAATGGAGAGAAAAGTTTTTTTGGGATCCATATACTGAAAAACAAATTGATAGTTTAGTTTTTTTATGTAAAAAATTATGTAAAAACTATAAAATAGATTTAAAAAGTATTGGACATAACACTAAAATAAAAGGAACAGAATCTTTTAATGGAATTATATGTAGATCTAATTTTGATGAAACAAAAACAGATTTAAGTCCAGCATTTGATTTTGAATTATTTGAAAAAAAATTAACAAATGAGTAATTACGAAGAAATTAAAAAATTATTAAAAGCATCTAAAAGTATGCTATCAAATAGTAAAACAATAAACGAAAATAGAGTTATTGGTAGTAAGTATGGTATTATTTTAGAACAACCATTAGATGTTGAGGAGCCAAATAATATAACTAAAAAAGATAATCCGTATGATAGTATTGAAAACGAAATTAAAAAAGATGAATACGAAACCGCGGACTCTAAAAATACTGAAAAAGACATAAAAAAAGATAAGAAAAAAGGTTATAGAATTTCTGGTGGTTTATTTTATATACATGGTAAAACAAATAAGGATTTACAATTAACAACAGATGATAAAACCGCCTTCCAAGAAAGTATGGATGAGTTTGTAAATGAAGTAGCAGAAATTGTCGATTTTAATAAGTTAAATCTATATCCAAATAATGTAGAGTGGTCTGGAAAAATAACAGAGTACGACATTGAATTCTTTTTTTCTATTGGTGAAAATAATGGTGTTTATATTAATGGAACAATGATGAAAGTTGACGATGAATTCTTAGATATGATGAATAAGTTAAAAACTTATTATGAAAAATTTAAGACTAAATGGTCTAAAATTATTGCATCAAGAAAAAAAACTAAAGAATAATGAAAACCTTTTTTTTAAAATATATTAAAGAAATTTTATTAGTTGTATTAACACTACTTATTGTTTTTTTATTATATCTAATTTTTAAACCAACTAATGATAAGTCAGAATTATTACAGTATAAATTAGAACAATTAGACAACTCAATAAATAGTTTAAAATTAGACCAAAAAAGACTAACAGACTCAATAGTATCATATAAAAATGATATAAACAAAATTGATGGTAAGCTTGAAGTAATTAAAAATAAGAAATCAACTGTTAATAACTTTTATAGTGAAAAGAATGGTGAGATTGAAAACTCAACCAATAAACAATTAGATAGCTTATTTAGAAAAAGATATAATTATTAATATGAAAGGAATTCTAATAATATTATTTTGTTTTTTTACTGGAAATGTATTTACCCAGGATACAAGTAAAACCATAATTAAAGTTGACGACATTTGTATACCAAATAATATTGCAAAGGAGATTTTAAAAGACTTAAATGACTTAGATAGACTTAAAGAGATTGAGAAATTAAACAATGAGGAAATCCAAACTCTAGAAGAAAAAATAAAAAAACAAGAGTTAATTATTTTAGCTCTAGAAGAGAAGAACAAGAATAGTGAGTTAATTATTAGTAAAACTGAAGAAAAAGTTACATTAATTGACGAAGATAATAAAGAGCTAAGAAAACAAAATAAAAAACTTAGAATAAAAAATACAGTAATTGAGATTTTTACTGGTGTCGCTATTGGCACAATGATCATACTACAAATTTTTTAAATATGGCATTAACAAATACAGATAAAAAAGAAATTGAAGCCATAACTCGTAGGGAGATACGAGACTTTTTTAATTCAAATACTGCAAAACAGTTTGAAGATAAATTGGTTGATAGAATAAAAAAAGAAATGGGTAGAAATGGTAAATTAAACGATGATATTAAAGATTTAATTATAAAATCGTTTAGAGAATTTTATACAATAATGTACCAGCAAAGGAGTTTCTGGGAGTCAAAATTTAAAGGACTATGACTATTCTTGAAAACTTTAAAGACGCACTAAATAAAGCATTTTTTGAAGCTGGTGTACTAGGTATTGACGCGGCGAATGCTAAAAAAGATTTTTTAGGTGAAGAAAGTGATTTTGACTCATTAAATTTTTTAACATATCTAAATGATGTGGACGACATCTTTAAAGTTTTAAAACTTGTAAAGAATAAAAAATTATCAAATAATAAAATTAAAGATGAAATTAGAAAACTTTTAAAAGATCCAGAAGATTTAAATAAGTTTTTAAAATCAGTATTAAATGTTTATAAAACAAATAAAGAAAAACCAAAAAAAGAAGAAAATAAAGAGGCAACAGGCACCGGAGCAAGTTCTGGATCTTTTGAACCTCTTTTTGGTGGTGATATGTCTAAAGATGATATAAAAAAAACTGAAACTAAGGAAGCCACGGGATCAGCATCATCCGGACAATACTCAACGAATAAAATTTGGGCCAAATCAACAAGTAAGAAAGACTGGAGAGGAAGAGCTAAAACACAAATTCCTGGTGGAAAATTTGTCCAGGTTAAAAAAAAATGTAAAAAATTCCCTTATTGTAATCAAGGAGATATTAATGCGGTTAATATTTTTGAGAATCAAACACTAATGACTGTTATTGAAACCACAGCTAGAAAGTATGGAATAACAAAAAATAAAGTTATTGATATTATTATTAATGAAATTAAGATAAATACTAAAAACTAAATATTTATAATAAAAAATTATTATGAAAGATATTGAAAATTATATAAGAGGTATTAAAAATAGACTAATCAATGAAACTATCGACTCTAAGGTTGATGAGATTCTAGAAAAATTAAATAGTGATGAATTTGATTATGTTGCCGAGGGAAATCTTTGTGAGTGTGGAGGATCTATTTATGAAAACGAATGTATTGAGTGTGGTAAAATGTATGAAGACGATTGTATGGAGTGTGGTGGTAAAAAATTAGACATTCTAGAATTAGAAGACCCAAGTTGGTTTGAAGAAACTGACGACATAATACGAAGTAATCGTTTTAGTAAAGACAAATACGATAAATGGAATCTTAAAGGTAAAAAACATCACAATAAAAAACGTCAAAAATATGATGATAAAGATGAAGATGAAATCTTATTTGATTTAGAAATAGACGAAGATGATATGGGAGAAGGAAACGCTTTTGGATATAAATTAAAAAAAGCTAGAGAGGATGGTGATGATGAGTTTGAACTTGGTGGAAGAAAGATTCGTGTTACAAACGAGTCTATACTATATAGTCTTTCAGATGAGAAAGGTAGTGAATTATTTACCGAGGATGAAGTCATTGATTTGATAGAGAGTATTGTTAATGAAGAAAATGTAAAATCTAACATTAAAAAAGGTGTTACACCAGTTGGTTTAGCAACATATGAAAAAGCACACAAAGGGTCTAAAAAGGAAAATGATGAGTATTTAAATTCTGTTGTAAAAAAACTAAAAGATTATTTAAAAGATGGGTCAAAAGGTGACTTTGAAATGGACCCAAAGAAATTCCCAAAGGGTAATGGCGAGTTAGAAAAAATGAAAACTAAAAAATACACAATGTCAGATGATGGTAAAGAATTTTTAGACGATTTTATGCACCCAGGAATGGAAGACCTTGTACCTGACGAGATTCAATACGATGAAGATTGGGTTGATGATTTAATTGGCGGTGCTTCTAGAACTGGAAATAATTCAGAGTGGGCAAATGGTGAAGAAACAGATTTAGGCGAAAAACTAAATAAAAAGAGAAAAACTAAAAAATTCCATAACGCAAAAATGATGGCCTATAGAAAATCACCACAACCAGTTACAGATGGTACCGGTGAAAATAGTGGAAGTGGTGTGAATATTAAAGTTGAAAACACAAACGAGAAACAAAAACAAAAACTAAATGAAGAATTTAGTAGAATTCAACAACTAATGGGATATACAAAAAAGACACAATAATTTACTTAAAATAAATCTTATATTATTATTCTCCATAGATAGATATATTTATGGAGAATAATTTTTTTAACTACATTACAAACCCATTAAGTAAAGATGAGGTTGATGTTTGGTTTAAATCTAATAATATTATTTTTGAAAAACTAGAATTATATTTTGATTTTTCATATAGTTTATATAGTATAATATATAATACGTATCTTGGTGAATCAGAGATAAATCAAAAACAAAGTGTTATTATGTCAGATAATGACAATATTAACCATTTTAATTGGTGTTGGAAAAAAAACATAGAAAATTTTAAAAAAGAAAATATTTCATTTAATAAAGAAGGATCACACTATCTATATTTTAAAGATTTTTTTAATGAAATTTTTTATAGTCCAGAAAAAAAAGAGTTTAAAGAAACTATTGATAAATTTTTACTAGACATATTTAGTTTAGACACTAACTTTAGTAAATCAGACTTGGATTTATTATTAACAATTTATAAATCTTTGGACTTAAATATGACGTATATATCTTTACATAAAAATTAATTTTTTTATTATATAACAAATAAACAATAAATTTTATAATATGAAAACTTTAGAAGAAATTAAAAATATGGTAGACACACTAACTGTCGATGTTACTAAATTTTATGGTGGTAATAATTCCGCTGGGACTAGAGCTAGAAAAGACGCACAGGAATTAACTAAACTACTAAAACAACTTAGATCTGAAATCCTAGATGAGAGAAAGAAATAATGGTAGATATTAAAAATATATTTTTATTTGTTTTTATATTCACTTTATTAGTGTGTATTAGGAATATTGTAATATTGTTTATATCGATATTTAAAACACCACCAAAACAAGTTAAATATACTAATAAAGAAATTATATATATAGGACTTAGTATTTCATATATAATAACCTACTTACTAAATTAATAATTATGACATTTTACGAAGAAATTGAACTAGTATATCCATACTTAGTTTCTATTAGAAAACTAAAAGAATATCTTAGTTTTGATATCGAATTCCCTGAGAAGTGGAGAATACCAAAAAAATATATAAATGAGGATAAGTTTGTTAAACAGGAAAAACAAAATCCAGGTAAAAACCTAGTTTCTTTTGTATCGGAGTTAAAAGAAGATGAGTTAAATTTAACTGTTGAGAACATAAAAAAGATTATAAATTTTAACAAAGAGATAGAACAGAAAGAAGCGCTATTTTCAAACAAAGTAGAGGAATTAAAAAAGATATTTGAATTGCAAGATATTGGTAGTTTAAAGACTCTAAAGTTTGAAATAAACGAATTTAATTTACAACTTGAAAATGATGAACAAGTCGGAGAACCAGATGAACTTACTAAAGAGTGAATTCAAAAAGGACCAAGAAGATTTAGAACGAGAAAAAAACGAGTTAATAGACAAAATAAAAAAATATAAAAAAGAGGATATCTTACCTAAAAAGGTTAAAATAAGTTTATGGGAGAGAATAAAAATGATTTTAATACCAAATTAATTGATTTAGCAGAAATCGTTGATAAGACACAAAATGTATTTCCAAATAGTAAATCTGTAATTCTCTATGAAATGAGTCAAAATGAGTTCAATTATGTTAAATCAAACTTTCAGAATGTTAAAGTCGATCAGACGCAGATTTCAATAGAAATCTCAAATACAGAAATTGTTTTTATATTAGAAAACTCATATAAAATAGAAAATAAAGTAGAAGAGTTAGTTGTTGAAAAACCTAAACAAAAAAAAAGTAGATTTTTTAAAAGATGGTTTAAAAAATTTAATTTAATTTTTTAAATTTTGTTGATTTACGATATAGACTACTTTTTGAAAATCCATTCTTACTTAACAAATCATATAGGTATTTTTTTTGGTCACTACTAGAGTCCTTAACTATGATACTATCAATACGACCATTGGATATCATATAGTTTTCTAAAACATCTAAAAATCTATCACAATCAAATTCTGTTTTTAGTGAAAAAATATTAAAATTATTTTCGTTTTGAACTATCACCTTATTGTTTAATTTTGATATTAGTTTTACACTTCCTTTAGGTAGGTATAGCCTATTAAATTGGGTGATTGTTATTTTTTTATTTTTTTGTAAATCATATATTAACTCCTCAACTGAATAACTATTAATTTTTATGATGTTGTAATCCGGACTATCCAGTTGAATCCTATTTTGACGACCAAACTCATCTTTAGCAAAATAAGTATAATTTTTATTAACTCTAACTGACTCCAATAAACCAAGTTCGAAACTACACAATTCACCATTCTCAACCATCTTACCAAAAATAGGACTATTATTTATTTTATCATCAAAAAAAGTTGTAGCCCTATCTTTAGTTATAAATTTCTTTATTATTTTTTTCTTTTCTTTATTCTTAAATAGAACAATTATATAGTTATATTTTGATTCCATAAATTAAAGTATAATTTAGTATTCGTTTAAATAAATATTCCATATGAATCAGGACAACTATTATAAAATATTAGACGTTGAAGAAAACGCCACACAAGATGAAATAAAAAAGGCTTATAGAAAACTAGCTAGAGAAACACATCCTGATAAAGGTGGTGATGAGGAGTTATTTAAGAAAATTTCATTAGCTTATGACACAATTGGAGATGAAAACAAAAGAAAAGAATACGACATACAACAAAAAAACCCATTTGGTGGTGGTAACTTTAATGATATTTTTAGTAGTTTTTTTGGGGGTAGTTTTAACAATAGATCCGAACCAGTAAGGCACACAACAACAATTAATTTAAGTATTGGAGCAATAGAAGCATATAACGCAGGTAAAAAAACCATAAATTACAAAAGAAAAAAAATGTGTGACACCTGCAGTGGTGGTGGTGGTGATAAAAAAACGTGTAATATATGTAATGGGCAAGGACAAATTAGAAGACAAATAAATATGGGCGGTTTTGCGCAAATAATCGCAACAGAATGTCCAACGTGTTATGGGTCTGGACAAATAATATATAACCCATGTTTCGTTTGTAATGGTAATGGAAATAATGATGAAATTAAAAGTATTGATGTTAATTTACCAAACGACATTGATGAAGGTCAATTTTTAAGATTAAAAGGTTTGGGCGATTTTAAAAATGGTAATTATGGCGACTTACTTGTTAGAATTAACATTACCAAAGAAAATGATTTTAGTAAATTTGGTGCTAATTTAGTATATGATTTATATCTAGATTTAGAAAAAATAAATAAAGAAACATTTACTATCCCACACCCAAGTGGAGATCTAACGATTAAATTCCCAAAGTTAATAGATACATCAAAACCATTAAGAGTTAAAGGTAAGGGATTTAAAAATCAAACAACCGGGGATCTAATTATTAATCAATATTTAAAGTATTATAGAGATTAAAAGTAAAACATGATGTCTTTTATTAGACTAATCAAACCATATATTGATAAAAACAAAAATATTACGCCAGTTATAAAAACAAAATTTTTAGTCTTAACAATACCTCTAGTTGTCCCACATGTTTTACATCTTTTATTATTTTCCATATATAAAAATATATAAGTTCTTATTTTTTTTTAAACTATATTTTTTATTAATATATAATATTTATTATAAAAACATAATTTATGGAATTAATTGGACTTTTATCTAAAGTTGTTAAAGAAAATATAACAACTAAAAAAATATTATTAGAATATCCTGAATCTACTATTAAAAAACTTGTAGATAAGTTTATCGAACAAACTAATGATACTGAGGAAGAGATTAGGAAAACTATTGCGGATTTTGAAAGATTTAAAGCAGCATTTAATAATGAGGATAAGGATATTTTTAGACATACATATGATAAAGTTAAAGAATTAGTTAAAGATAAAAGTGAAAAACAAAAAAGTAAGAAGAATCTAGAAGATTTAGTACAAGACTATATCACAAAATATAAAGGAGCGGATTTACAGTTAGTAAAACTTAATATTAAAAAATTCTTTGAACTTAAAACACATTTAAAAAACGTAAAAGAATTTAAAAAAGAAGTTACAAGTTATAACCCATCAGAGTTAAATTCATTAGTTAATAAATACTTTACAAAATTTAACGAAGATGGATTAAATCCTTTTGTTGTTGCGATGTTTGAAAAATTCAAGAAAGAAAATCCAGATGACGACCCACTAACAATTATATTACCTAGGGTTAAAAGATTTATTAACCATTTTGAATTAATACCACTTAACGCCAAATTAAGTGCTTTTATGACATTTGATGAGTTTGAACATATAGTTGATGGGTACACACCAATGGAAGAAAGTGAATATGATGTGCCTGAAATTGATACAAGCGATGTTGATATTGCGTATGAAGATGATAACGTATTAATTTTTGCACCAGATCAAAAACATAAGTGTATTAACATTAGAAAAAAACACGCACCAGATAGAAGATGGTGTACATCATGGGAGGGTTCATCAAACTATTATTACAATTACAGACTTAATCAAAATTTAACACTATATTACATTATAAATAAAACTTTACCATCATCTGATTTAAATTATGCATCCGTAATATTAGTTGATAGATATGGTGATATGAGACTAGCCGATGGTTCTAACTCTGGAAGATTTGCAGGATCAACAGTTATTCCATGGAGTGAGATACTTTCTAAAATTCCGGTATTAAAAGGTAAAGAAGGTTATCTAAAAGCAAAACCATTTAGCGATAGTGACCAGGAAAAAATGCAAAGATACAAAAGCTATAATCTAAAAACCACAGACCCAATCCAAGAACTTGGAGGGGAAGAGGAAGTTGAATTATGGATTGAATTGCGAGGACCTGATTTTAGACATATTAACAATGGTGGTGAAATTTTTGGTAATTTACCAGAAGAAATGCAAAAGAAATATATTGGATTAGGAAATGAGTTATCTGCTGAGATGGTTAGAGCTTTAACACCAAGCGCAAGAACATATTATATATCTAAAAGGAAAGAAAAAATATTACAAAAGTCATTAAGTGAATTAAATGAAAATGATATGGAAGTAATCATGAGTAGAGAGATGAGACCATATTATAAAAGTTTGAAAACTAAGTTTGAAAAAGACATCTCACAATCATTCAAACCGGACTTTGTACAAATAGCATATCCTAATGACCCAAATGCTAAATTTGCAAGAATGTTTGGATTAGACTTACTATTTGATTTATTACCAGAAGATGTTGAATTTCTACAGATAGAGAATAAATCAAAAGATGATATAATTTTAACTATACCACCAACAATTGGTAAATTCACACAAATGGGGACACTTGTTTGTGAAAATATAATCAAAGAATTACCAAGTGAGGTTGGAAACTGTACTAGTTTAGCATTTTTAAATTTGACAAATAACAAGCAATTAACTACTCTTCCAGAGTCGATAGTAAAGTTAACTTGTCTTGACTTTTTATCAGTTATGGGTTCTAGTATTGATATTGAAAAACTACCAAAAGAAATATTTAAATACTTTGATCCATCTGATGTGTTTTGGGATATAAATTTCCCATCTGAGATGAGAGGAAATTGTTAAATTAAAAAAAAATAAAATTATGGGGGATTTAGAGGTTGATATTTATATGAGTAATCTAATTCATTTTTTTGAAAATAATGAAAATGATTTAATTACATTAATTGGTGAAATACAAAAAGAAAAATTTTATAATTACTTAAGGGATGAATGCGAAAATAATCTAAGGTTAGGTAAAGATGTTTCACTAACTAGAGAACAAATTATTGAAATAGTTTTAAAACTTAAATTAGGAGATATAAAATCCACAAAAACTAGCTTAAATAATATTATTATGAAAACAAAGTTTGGTGATATTATTTTAAATTAATTTACATAAATGTTTGGTAATTAAAAAAAAATTACTATATTTGTAATGTAAATAAAATTTAAAAGATATGATTTATACACCAGAATTAATTAAAGAATTAGCACCATCAGTTTTTTCTACAACACCATCACAAAAGATGACAAACAAATATACCTTTGTTCCAACGGACCAGGTATTGGAATTTTTTAATCGAGAAGGATGGGAGGTATCGTCCGTTAAACAAACAGGAAAAGGATTTCATTCTTTACACGAAATTAAGTTTAGAAACAATGAACTACCTAAAGTTGGTGACACATTAGTTGAGGCTATAGTTAGAAACTCACACAATGGTGCAACAGCATTTTCTATGTCAGCAGGACTACATAGGCTAGTTTGTTCTAATGGTCTAACAGTACCAACAGCGGTAGCAGAAAAGTTCTCAATGAGACACAACCACTTCCAGCTTGACGATGTTAAGGAATTAGCCGAAAAGTTCTCAAAGAAATTACCAATGATTCAGAATTCAGTTGGTAGAATGATGGCTCGTGAAATGTCAGACGATGATAAGATTGACTTTATTCGTAAATCAGCTAAGATTAGATTTAACTTGGAAAAGACATTTAACGATCTTGAAATCTTAGACTTACTAACACCAAATAGAGTTGAGGATGAAGGAAATGACTTGTGGAGTGTTTTTAATGTAGTACAAGAGAAGTTTATTCGTGGTGGAGCAAAAGTCTCAAATAATCGAGGAAAATCCACAAAGATGAGAAAAGTTGATAGTATTTTAACACAGAATAAAATTAACACACAACTCTGGGAGTTGGCAGAAACAATGGTTTAATATGGATGAGGTAACCCTTTTTAGAATTGAAGAAAAATTTCTTAAATCTCTTTTTGAAACAAAAGGGGTTACCTACTCCAAAAACAAATTGATGACAACAATAAATCTAACACCTGAAATACTTTTAGAAAAAGATTATATTTTAGAGTATTGTGATATTGCAACATACCAGGAAGGATTTTCATATTTAGAAGCAATTTTTAGGAATAAATCTGATTTTTATATATATTTATCAAAAAGAAATACAGAAAGTATTAATTATGATATTAAAATTTACTTTGAACCAAAAGATTTTACTGAGGTTAAGTTTTTTATAAAAAAATTATTAAAATTAAATCAATGGAAATAAATAGTACAGAGCTACAACAACAAATTAATAGTGGTGAAAAAATTATAGTTGAATTTTGGGCACCATGGTGTGGTCCATGTCGTATGATGAAACCAGGATTTGAGAAAGTCGCTAGAGAAAACACCTCTAATGTTAAGATGTATACAATGAACATAGACGAGAATAGAGAGGCCGCGGTAGGCCTAGGGATTAGAAGTATACCAACAATAAAGATTTTTAATTCTGGTGAAACTATAGAGACAAAAGTTGGTGTGTTATCTGAACAACAAATAAATGGAATGTTAAAAGAATTGATTAATGGATAAGGTTGCTGTTTTATTCACAATGGATGGTTGTCCTTTTTGTGTTGATTTAAAAAATATGTTAAATGAGGCTGGTATTGAGTACTATGATAGAGATATTCATAAATATGAAGATGAATACAACCTTTTTGTTGAAATAACTGAAAATGAATATGTTCCGGCCTTTATGTTGATTGAAGCCCCAGAGACAGAAGCCCCAATCACAAATTTATTTGCACCAGATCGAGACTTCCAGGATATAAATGAAGGGTTTGATATTATAAAATCATTCTTAGTTGATTAACAAAAAACCCCCTTAATTGGGGGTTTTTAATTTAAACTAGTACTACGTGTTCTAACATATCTTGTTTTAGATATGGTTTTTCTCTATCAGGTGATAATATATCTTGTAATAAGTCATATTCATCAAGTCTACTATTAAACTCTTCTAAATCAAAGGAAAACACATCAAGAATTAATGATTTAATTTTATGTTTATTAATTTTTGAATTGGATACAATTTTAATTTTTAAATCACCATCCTCATCTTCATTTTTTGTAAAGAAAAAATCTAAAGATTTAACACCAAGTAGACTATACATATGATTAAAAATATAGTGTGAGTAATAAACCATAGACCTACCACAATTTAAACTATAACCATATGGAAATTCAGATGATGTAGATAACTCAAAAACCGGTTCATCTTCCTCAATAAAGACATCCTTATTTACATTTACCCAACCTTTCTCAATATTATTTAATTCAACCTCGTATTTTATTAAATCTATTGTATTTATACGATCAATACCAACATCTTTTAATTCTTTATCAAACCAATTAGTAAAATCTGTTTTTATTTTTTCTAGGTCTAGTAAAGTATTTGATGTTGTAAGACCATGAATAACCATAAATGATTCACAATCTGTAACCTGGATAATTGAGTTTTCTTTTTTATCTATTCTTGAAAGAATAAAATCGGCAAATAAATTAACAATGCCTCTTCTTGAATTTTTATTAATTTTTCTCATATTCTATTTTTTTATAATGAATATGATTTTTATTTCAATAACTAAATAGTTATTCTACGTAATCAAAAAATCGCTCATTGATTTCTTGATTAACTTTTCTAAAATCTGGATATCCTAATTTTCTAAACTTAAACTCATCTATAATACCAAACCTTTGTAAACTATTTATAAAATAAAGGTAATCGGTATAATCTGTGATACTTTCATCTGTTGACGTATCAAAAAACATTTTTAATGTGGTACCAAAAAGTTTAATTTTTATTTTAGCCATATCACCTTCCCATCTAATATTAGGATCAAAGTATTCACTAATAGAATCTAAAACAATATCTGTCATTTCTTCATTCCAAGCCTCATTATATGAAAGTGAATATAAGTTTTCTAAGTCCCTTTGCAATTCACCAAAATAATTCATCATAATAACCTCATTAAAAAGGTCATCTTCATTATTCATAATAGCATTTATATTTTCGTGAAAACTAAAAACACCATCTTCATTTACATAATCAAGTAAAGCACTCCAAAAACCATCAGAATCTATTATATCACTCTCTGATAATGTAATACCTTTAGTTTTTTCTAAAATAACTTTAGTTAGATATTTTTTATTTTCATTATTTAATACACTAATAACATCATCATATAAATCATTAGTTTCAACATAAAAAGGTTCATACCAGTCCTGACCAAATAAATCTGAAATAAAATCCATATTAGGACCAATAAATAAATCACGAATATCAGATAGGTATTTTAAATTTAGGTAGTAGTCATCACCTTCTTTTGTAATGTAATTACTAGCATACTGACTAAAATAGCGAACAAAGAAATCAGGACCAAACTCTTTTAAATATAAATTACATATTTTACCAAAATCCCAAAGTTCAGCCTCCTCCATTCCATAATATATTTTATATAAATTAACATCTTTTAGTCTATTTTTTTTATAGACATACCCAAATATAAAATTTTTCATACCACCAAAAATAGTATGTAACTTTTCTAAAACATCCGGGTCATTAGTGTTAATCCCATGTATAAAATAATCAATATTCATTATATATAATCACCAAAATAATCATTTATGTATTTGTCAACTAATCGATAGTCAGGATAATCAGGTATTCTAAAACTAATTTCATCAAGTACACCATCGTAAAACAAGAATCCCATCATTTCAGTATAAGAGCCTTGATATTCTAAAGTATTATAACGTATATTCTCTTCTAGATATGATTTTACATTAGAATAAAAATCACGTATTTTAATTTTTGGATAATATCTAACCTTACCACTTGTTTGTTTAATTTCTTCCCAATCAAACTTACCAACAAAATATTCCTGTAAACCATCCATTACAAGTTCGTAACACTCACTCTCATAAGCATTATTATATGCATTATTATGAATAGAATGTAATTCAGATTTCAAATCATCTAAATCACCATTAAGAAGTTCGTCCATAGCTGATTCATCACCAATTAAATTCATAACATTACTATTTGTTATTTGAAAGGTATTTTTAGTTCCTTGTTCTTCTGAAAATTCATGAAATAAATCATCGTTATAGTCATCTAAATTTAAATCTCTATTACCAATTTCATTAAGAATATATTTTGCAAGTCTAGCTTCATTAGCACTATTTAATTCATCAATAACATCTCTATAAACATCATCTGTTGTGTCCCACCACCGTTCAAAGAAGTCGTCTTCAGCTAAGACAGCCTTTGCTAAATCCCTAGGACTTGTTTCCCTACTATAACTCTCAAAAAAAAATGATAAATCATCTCTACCATTAAGACTAAGATAATAACCGTCTTTTTCTACAATAACATCACTATTTAAAATAGTACTAGCAATAAAATCTAAAGTATCACTTTCATTATTATTTAAAGACCAAAGTAAAAATCTATTTTTTACCTCATCATCCTCTAAACTATTATAATCACTAACACCACTAATAAAACCATTATCACCTAGAAAATTTATAAGCTCAGGGTCCCTCTCCCATTCATCTGTTGGAATATAACCAATATCAACATCTTCCTGCAGGTTATATTTTGCAACAATTTTTAAGAAATTACGTGTGGTGTTAAAGACCTGTAATATTTTTTCATATTCAGATTCCCTACCATCGTGAAATAACTCTAAAAATCTATCAAGTTTTGTCATATTCTATAAATACAAAAAGGTGGGAAAAAATAACCCACCTATATGTATTCTTTAGTTAAATGAAATTTATTTACTATAATACTTTTGAATAATTTTTTTAACAGATTCCTGAACACTTTGTGTTTGAGTATTAGTACTACTAGTAGTATTTGAGGATTTAATTTGTTGTTGTGTAGTGTTATTATTGTTTCCCTTATTTTTGCAACCACATCCCATAACAATTGTTTTTATTAAGTTTATTTAATTATAAATATTATGATATATTCATATTTGTAAAGTTTAAGGTATTTATTGTTGTATGAAAACAAAACTTTTAAATGTTTTATCAAGGATCATTAAAGAAGAAGTTGAAGATGTAAGAATTTCAGCTGAAGATTATATGAAACTCTTAAAAAGAGTAAATTATGCCGCTCAAGCAATTCCAAAACTACCACAGTTTAAAGGAAAACACCTTGTTGTTGTTGGTGATGTTACTCTTAGAGACAATGATAAAATAATAGATTTAGGACCAATTACAATTGATGGTGATTTAGATGTCTCACGAACAAATATAAAATCATTAGACCACACAAAAGTAACAGGGTATAGCCGCTATTGGCAAACACCATATGAAAAAGTTGTGTATAGTAGAAGACAAGCTGCCAAAATGGAGGAGCAAAAAGAAAAAAGAAGAGATGGTGAGTGGGATATGAATAGTAATTTAGATGAAGAAGGAATAAGAGCAAATTTAGTATTCCAATTTGCAGTTGATGAAGGTCATATTGAAGAATTAGATGATGAAGAAAAAGAAAGAGTCCAAGAGATAAAAAAAGAAATAAAAAGACTAGAAGAAGATGAAGATGAAATCCAGGAAACTCAAGATGAAATTGACGAATTAGAAGATGAATTAAGCGACCTTTTAAGTGGTAAATTTGATGTATATTATTTATATCCTAGTGGTCGTTTTTATGCTATGGATGAATTTGAACTACTAGAAGATGGATCTAGATATGCAATTGGAACAGAAGATGAAGCCGAAGAGTCAATGAGAGATTATTACCAAGAATGGGTTGATTACCCTGAAAATTATTTAGATAACAATTTCCTATCATATTATATCGATGAAGAAGCCGTTGTAGATGATGCAAGATATGCTATTGAAGACTGGGTTCGAGAATCACCAGAAGATTATGGTGTTGAAAGAATAGAATTATCATCATCCCAAGAAGAAGAAATAGAAAGATTAGAAAATCAAATTAGTGAATTAGAAGAAAAGTTAGAAGAGCTAGAAGACGAAGATGAAATCCAGGAAACTCAAGATGAAATTGACCAACTTGAAAGTGAAATACAAGATATTAAAGATTTTCCAGAAGGTGATTATAGTGAAGATGATATAGAACAAGCAATAGAAGACTACCTAAACGACAACGTAAGATATGATCCAGCTGATTGGTTAAGAGAGATGGGAAGGGATATTACTGATTATATTGATAAAGATGATTTACTAGACGCATTAGTTCGTGATGGTGATTACGGAGACACTCTAAATTCATATGATGGAACATATGAAAGTGTTAGATATGGTAATGATTATTACATTATTATGAGAATAGACGCATAAATAATATTTACAGATTATATTATATGGTTATTTTTAAATTAAATGAGAAAAAAGAAAAAGATAGAATTTTTAATGGACACAGATTGGATGTTCGAAAAACCCATAGACCGGGAACACAAAGAATATAAACTACTATCTTATTTTCAAAAAATGGGCGAAAGACTCGACAATATGGAGTTATACCCAGGATTCATAGAACTTTCATTACACTTAGCAAATGCACAAACATTACTTAAGGATAAAAAAATGTTATATACTGATAAGAGGTTTAAAACACCTGATGATGAATTATTAGTAAAAGACCTTAAGTTAAAAGAACTACCACATATGTCAAATGAAGAATATTTTGAGTTTGTCAAAATATTAGGATATTCATTACCAAGACTTATGGAATATTTTAGTATTGCTAAATCAGTATGGGAATTAGTATTTGATAGTGTACATTTAATTGTAAAAAAGAATAAAAAAAATATAACATCAATAGATGGTTTTTTTTATTTTAAAGACAAAAAGGAAAATAAAATTTATTTATGGGAATATACAGAAAAACCAGCAACAAGAGGTGCAAATGAAAATAAAATAATAACAAAACTTATTTATTGTGATGAAATAAATAAATCAACAGTCCCAAAAATAATAAGTGAGAATGTAACTAGAGAGGATAAATCAAAACTACCAGTAATTGAGATGGTAAGTAGAGGTGAATTCCCAATTGAAGAAACATTACTACCACTTTTTAAAAGAAAGTTATTATCTTATCTATATCAAAAAAGATTAATTAAGGAAAATGAAGAAGTCGAAAATAAAGAAAGCTAAAGAACAAGTCGACCACCCAAAACATTATGGTGGTGAAGACAATACATATGAAGCAATAAAAGTAATTGACGCCTGGGATTTAAACTTTTCTTTGGGTAATACAGTAAAGTATATATCAAGAGCTGGTAAAAAAGATAAAGAAAAAGAAATCGAAGATTTAGAAAAAGCTTTATGGTATTTAGAGCACCATATTAATAAATTAAAAGATTAATCTGTTATAAAAACAGAGTCACCTTCTTTTATGTCATATTTTTCACAATCACCACCATTTATTTCTAAAATCAAATCAGCAACACCACTATATCTAGGACAGTTATCTTCTCTACATGGAGGGCAATTACTATGAATTTTATTAATTTTTAAATCTTTTATGAAAATAATATCTAAAGACGTTATGCAGTTTTTCATCCAAAAAGAATGGGAACTAATTTCATTAAAAACGAATAACATACCATTAAAATCATCGTTAAATTTTTTATACATCATACCATTTTCAATATCCTGTCTAGTAATAACTGGTATGACTTTAAGTAGATTATCATTTATAATTAACTCCATATTTATAAATATGTAATTATGGATAAATTTAAAAGATATTCAGGTGTAATTTTAAAAGTTGATGATGACATTTTACTATGTAAAAGATCACCAAAAGAATCAATGGCAAATGAATGGTCAATACCATCTGGTGGTATTGAATCAAACGAAACACCAATTAACGCGGCTCATAGAGAGTTTAAAGAAGAAACAAATATTTCATTACCAGATAATTTAAATTTAGTTGGATTAATAAATAAGTATAAAAAAGACGGCACTACAAAAAAAGGTATTTTGTATGTATTTTTATCTAAATGTGATAAAAAATATAAACCAAATTTAGTTAAGGCTAAAGATGGTCATGAACATACTAGTTGTAAGTATTTTACTAAAAAAACATTACCAATTAGTGAAAATAATAAAGATTTAATTAAAATTATTAAATTTTTATAAAAAAAATTGATTTTTTATAAAAAACATATATTTATATGTTACATAAAAAACTAAATCAACCTTCTTCTTATCAATAAAAAATGGTTTAGAATATTAAAACCCATAAAACTTTAAATTTTTTATGGGTTTTTTTGTTTATTTTAAAAATTTACTTATATTTGTAATATGAAAGTAGGATATAATATTAAGGTAATAAACGAAAAGTTTGGTGAATTGGTAAACGAAACGTTTATGAATGAAATTCAGTTTAAACTTTTTTTAAAAATGATACACGCAAGTATTGAATTAAAACAAAATTTAACTTTTTTTAATGGAGATACTTTTTTTGTTAATATACCAGCTAGTACTCTAAAAGATTCTATTGTTGTTACAAACACAAAAGAATTGTCTATGACTGAACAGGTTAGAAGTAAAATTGAAGCATTAGTAACTAAATAATTATGAAAAATTTATATATAGCATTTTTAATCTTTTTTTCATTAATATCTTGTGAAAAAGAGCCAATTGGACCACCAAATCCACCAGAACCAATAATAAGTGACACATTAGAAATTGACTCTACCTATAATTTAACTGGACAAATTTGGGTTATATCACAATATAGGGTTGGCCAATTTGGTGAAATTTTTCCATTAAACGATACTATAACGTTCCTAGATTTAAATACGTATACATATAATGGTTTTGAATCGTCATATTCGTTTTATCCAACGGCATCAGCTTATAATTTAACATTAAATTATACACCATTTGGTAATCTTAGCGGTACCATATATCAGGGCAACTTAAATCTTGGTGTTATGAATGGTTTAAAGTTTACTGACATTACAATTGGATCTAGTAATCAAACTGAGTATTATTTTTGGATGACAAGACAGTAAATTAATAAACTAATTTTTCCTTGTTTAGAAAAACAAGGTGGTGGAGTCGGAATATATATTCCATTAAAAAATAAAGGAGGGTTATACCTCCTTTATTTTTTCTAACTCAATCTTAAGATTTTTTTTAGCCTTATGTAACTGTGATTTAGATGTGCCAATGTTAATACCTAATTTATCAGCAATTTCATCGTGCTGTAAATCATCAAAGTAATATAAATTAAAAATCTCTTGTTGTTTTTTTGGTAATTCTAAAATAGCATTTTTTATATCACTATCATCATATAGTCCCATATATCTATCATCATATTCATCTTCTTCACTATCATATCTATCAAAATCAAAATCTGAAACCTTATTACCTTTTTGTTTTCTAATTGTATCTATTGTGTTGTTTCTAACAATCATAGCAAGCCACGCACCAATTTTATCTGGGTTATCACTAAATTTTTCTAAATTATTAAAAGCTTTTATAAAACCATCTTGACAAAAATCCTTAGCCTTTTCCCTATCACCATCAGCGTACTTTAAACAAACATTATTATATATTGGATTAAACCAATTACGATATGCTAAATCAAAATCTATATTTTCATTTAGTTTATTATATAATTTAGCCTCATTTATTAGGTCAAAATCATAATTACTAAAAGATTCCGTAAGCTTTAATTCGGCATCATTTTTTAAACCCTCTATAAATTTACGCATACCATTAGCAAAATTTTTAACTAAGGGTATTTTTGACAATAACATCTTATCCAAAAAATCCAAAGTTTTACCAGACCACTTTAGTATTGTTTTTAGTAACCAACCAAGTATTGGAACTTCTGAAACTGCCGAAACAACTTTACTACCCAAGACAAATGGTTTTGTTGCCCAATCAATCCCTGGTATCGCAGAAACTAGAGTTAATAATGCAAATGTATTTTTACCCTGACGCCAGTAAGATATTGCATTACCAATATCAACAATACCAGTAGGATCGAAAATACCAACAATATCTGCTATAGTATTTAGAATACCCTCATTTAATGAAAATTCTAAATTATTATTATTAACTATTAAATTATATTGACTTTCTGTAATTATAATTTTCATATTTTTATAAATATCTTAAAATATTTAATATTTATTTTTATAAAAAAAAATTAATAAAATGAAAATAAAATTATTGTTTATTATTTTAACTATTTCTACATTAACTGCTTGTAAAACGAGTAAAGAAAACTGTGAAGCATATAGTTATTATGAAGAAAATTTAAATGATATTGAATTTGATATATCAAAACAACATCAGAGGAGATTAGAAAATTTTAACACAACAGTTGTTATAAAGTAATTTTTGGAATTAAATTTGTTCAACCGTAATTAAAAAAATTATGGAAACAAAGAAACACAAATCATTAGAATTAGAAACCAAAAGAATTAGTTTTCTTTTAGTTGGTTTTTTATTTGCTGGCGCAATGACATTAGCCTCATTTTCGTATACCAATGTTTTAACAAACTATAAACCTATAATTAATAGTGGGAAGAGCACTACAATTAATTATATGGTTGAGTCAAAGGTTGATCCACCAAAAATCTTGGAGTTACCAAAGATACAATACACACCACCTATTGATGAAAAAATAAAAGAAAAAGAAAATGAAAAAAAAATAATAACACCAGTTGTCACTGTTGGGCCACCAAATATTGTTGATACTACTGAAATAATAATATCAGAAGAAATTATTGATTTTCCAGATAAAGACGCTATGTTCCCGGGTGGTGTCATTGAGATGATTAAATGGGTTGTACAAAATATAGATTATCCAGAGGCAGCAATCGAATTCAATGAACAAGGTAGAGTATACCTATCATTTATTGTCGAACCAGATGGGTCAATTACTAATATAACAATAGAACGAGGCGTTAGCTTTGATCTAGACAAAGAAGCAAAAAGAGTTGTAAAAACAATGCCAAATTGGATTCCAGGTGAAAAAGGAGGAAAAAAGGTTAGGACTAGATGCTCACTCCCAATTAATTTTGAAATAAATTAATATTTTTCTTTTATATTGATTTATTTTTCTTATCTTTGTAAAACAAACAAGATAAGATATGAAATTTGATATGACATTTACTGATTGGAAAGAAGGAAAACACAAAAACTTTACAAAACTTGTAATCAAAGGAGTTAACTCTACTATTGATGGTACATATACCATCAAAAAAATGGCGGACTTTGGTAATGGCTTTTGGTTTTACACCAATGAAGCTCACGTAAATGTTGACGACATAACACAACCTTTAACAAAAGGACAATCTTGTGATGGTTGGGATGTTACATTCTTTAGACAAAAAACCGAGCTTCGTGTAGCATATAAATCCAACAAAAACTATATGGAGAGACGAATTCCTATTGATAAATTTTACTTTGAATAAATTATAATTAAAAAATAAAAAATATGATAGTATATTTCGTTGGCGGAATTTGTTTTGGTGTGGTCATAAAACCATATGTTGATAGATTGATTATTAACCATGTAAATAAAAAATAATGGGGATTAAAAAATTAAAAGAAGAGAATAAAAATTTATCATTAACACTAATTGATATGTTAGGTAGATTTGATACTAGTAAAACAAAAAAGTATACGCAGTTTTTGGTAAACGAATTAAAAAAAACCGACTTTGACTTGTATGTGTTTAATAAAAATTTAGTTGATGATTTAATTGGGGATGAAAAATTAGAAGACAAAGCTACAAAGTATGTTGTTTGTTCTATTTTAGGACATCAGAATATGTGCTCATTTATTGAGTTTTGTGATTTAATGGAAAAAGGTCTTGTCGAAGAAAAAGATATATCAACATATAATTCCTGGGATAAGCTAATGTTTGAACTGCATAAGGCAAAAAATAAGGAACTTTTTAAAAACTCAAAGAAAGAAATTAAAGTACTTTTTGAAAATGAAGATTATATTATTTTAAAACCTTTAAGTCATAGTTCTTCGTGTGTATATGGATATAATACAAAATGGTGCACGGCTATGGTAACTGACCCAGAGTATTTTTATAACCACTCTAAAGGTATTTTAGTTTATGTTTTGGATCAAAAAAATAATAAAAAATTTGGATTTTATAAGTCGTTACATACCGACACTCCATTAAACGACAACACATTATTTACAGTATGGGACGAAAAGGATAATCAAATAGATTCAATACAAACAGGATTACCATATTATATCTTACAACTTTTATTGACTGAATTTAATACTAATTCGATTCCAAATTATAACTTTTTTTCAGATGATGAGACAATAAAGATGACAAATATTTTAGGTGAGTATAAAACAGAAGTGGACCAGCCAAGGGAATATGTGGAACCAAGAACATTTACAGCAACCCAAAGACCAAATCCATTTACTTGGTGGGTAAACACAACACCACCACCACCAGCATTCAACTATATAGATAGGGATGAAAATATGATTGAAAAAGAATTTTAATTTTAAAAATAAATAGTAATATGGCAAAGCTATATTTTAGGTATTCAACTATGGGTGCTGGTAAATCATTGGATTTATTAAAGACAGCTTACAATTATGAAGAACGTGATAAATATATTTTATTACTAACATCTAGTTTAGATGATAGATATGGTAAAAATAAAATAACATCTAGATTAGGAATCGATAGAGATGCAATTCCTTTTACTAAAGAAACTAATATATTTAACCTAGTTAGTAATTCTTCTTTTGGACTTAATTGTATTTTAATTGATGAAGGTCAGTTTTTAACAAAAGAACAGGTCTGGCAACTAACAGATATTGTTGATGAATTAGATTGTGATGTCATCGTTTATGGATTGAGATCAGACTTTAAAGGGGATCCATTCGAAGGTTCAATTTACTTAATGACTTTAGCAGATGAAATTGAGGAACTAAAGATGGTTTGTAAGTATGGTGAGAAAACATCAATGAATATGCGTTTAAATAATAACATACCGGTATTTGATGGTGAAAAAGTAATGATTGGTGGTAATGATTCTTACTTACCAGTTTGTAGAGAATACTTTAAAAAAATGAAAAATAAATATGAGTGATTTTGTTTTAATATCAACACACCCAATTAAAAAATCTGACTTAGGATTTCATGGTAATTTATTTGGCGGTAAACTTTTAGCCTGGTTAGATGCTGCAGGAGCAGCATACGCAATGGAGGTTTGCGACTCACCAAGAATGGTAACAGTAAAGATAGATGAGTGTATTTTTAAAAAAGCAGCAAAAGAAGGACAACTATTAAAAATATATGGTAATGTGTTAAATATTGGTAATTCTTCTTTAACATTGGAATTAGAAGCTAGATCACATAATGTTTATTCAGGTATGCAGTCAGTTATATTAAGTACAAATATTAAATTTGTTAGAATTGACGAAAATGGAGACTCAATACCAATATCAGATAGAGTTAAAATAAAATATGGGTTTATTTGATTATTATGTTATATTTAAGTATTTTTTTTATAGTTGTGTTGTTTATAGGTTTTATGGGTAAAAAACATAAAATACTAGGCGAAGACCATCCATATAATGACTTTTTTAGAAAAAAAGATGAATGATAAAGAAAAAATATTAATTAATAAGTTTCTAGATAAACACTGCAATGACCTAGAGGTAATAAACTTACTACATAGTACCTACATCACATTAGGAAGAAAAAAAGACAGTCAAAAACTATTTTTATATCATTCAAAATCAGGTAATTTATTCACAAACAACGATAGGGTCCTAAATCCAATAGTTAAAATGTTTAATACCGATTACGTAGAGACTCAAGAATACATAAAAAATTGGGTATTTGAAAACTATAACATCAAATCAAAAAAACTAATAGGAATAGACCCATACGTAAAAACAATCTAAGGTTACTAGTATTTATGTTATATGAAATATCTTATTAATGAATCAAATTTAATTAATCTAGAAAGAAAGATTAACAAATCAATTCAGAACATTGGGTTATACGAAACATTAAGTAGATATAAACTACCATTCAAAGCAGCTAATATAATCCTAAGCCCACAAAACGAAGAATATTTTACTTGTAGAGAATTATCTGAAATATTTTTTTATTATCTAGGACAAACAAAAGATATACCTAAAGAAATTGTCTACAAGAATTTTAGAATTGTAAGTACACCAGACCCCGACGCTGGTGACGGTGATGATTTCTATATGGATACAGAAGTTTATTTTGATGGTGTTACAAAAAAATATTTATCAGGATATGGACAACCATTTTATTGTGGATTTGGCTCTAAACGTGATCAAAATAGAACAACCGTAATTTCATTAGAATATAACTATTATATTGAAGGTGAATATGGATCTAGAGATTACAGTGAACATGAAATAACTAGTAGATTTAGTCATCTTTGGCTTGAGGTTGATATTAAATTAAAAACTCTTGACCAGGCACTAGAGTGGTATTTAAATGAATATCCAAAAATTATTATTGATTTTACTAAAGATGTTTTAGATGAGATAGATGAATATCTTTATTAATAAAACATTTAACACTACAACTTTAAAAAAAAATCAATTATATTTTTAAGTGATGAAGGAAATAATTTTAACCGAAAATTGTTTTGGTCCAGATGTTATTATTGATGGTCAAACAGTTTTTGATTATATATTTGATAATAGAGACCCTAAAGAAGTTGAAAAGATACATAAAGATATTGTATCTAAATTATTTGACTTAAGAGATAGAATGACAACAGGTGATTGGTATAAGATTGTTAAAATGATAATTGACAAATCAGAAGAATATGATTACGATTTAAATAGATCAGAAGAAATGGTTTTGTGTCCTGATTGTATGAGTAAAAACCATAAATATGTATATATAAATAAAAATTATGATAAAGAAAGTTAAATTATTTATGATTGACGAAAAACCATATTTAGCGTCATTAGACCCTATTGAAGTTGGTGACAAAGCAATTGTAACCGTTGGTGGCCAATATCCAAGTATTGTTGATTGTAAAAATGAACAAGTATTAAACTTAATAACAGAATCAAAGTTAACATTAACACAAACATTTAAATTATTTATTGGTCCTGAAAAAATAACATTAACCAACCAACAGATAGATAGACTATCGGAAGGTGATGGTGTGTTAGAGGTTGAAGTTGCGGAAAATAAAATAACATATAATTTAGACATAAATGACTGAAAATGAAATAAAATTATTAGGGTTTGAAATTCATCATGATGATGGTGACGGTTTTTGGAACAAATACCATTATTATACATATACAGTAGCTAGAGGTTTTGAGTTTATAACAAATGCTAGTGACGATTTAGAAGATAGCAACCAGTGGTATGTTGAATTTTTTGAGTCTGACCCAGAAATTAGATTTTACAATTTTGAAGAAGTTCAGAATTTAATAAATCTACTTGAAAAAAGAAAAGTAAAAAATCAAATATAAAAATGGAAAATAAAAAAATACTTTACGAAAATTTACTAAATCAACATAGGATTGTTAGTAATCAGATTAGCGATATAAGGCTAGAAATTTTGAACCAACACAAAAAGATAAAGAAGAAATTAAATTATTAGAACAAAAGCTAGTTCAGATTATGAAACAAATTAGAGTTTTATTTAATTAAATAATATAAAAATGTCGACAAACTATAATACTAAAAAATGGATTGAGCGAGTTATATCATCTTGTACTAGCAATGATCAAATTTTAACCACCAAAAACCTAATTGTAAATTTTAAAAATAAAATGAGAAAAGAAGGTTATGACGAATTATTAATGATACCATTTATTACTGATTTAGAATATAAATTAGAACAAAAAGGTAAATTATTTAATTTATGATATATGGGTTTTAATAAAAGATTCTTAAAAAAAGAAACACTAAAAAAAATATATAATGAACTTGGTTATAATGGTATCTATGAACACATAACATATCCAGACGTATTATATATTGGAGATTGTAAAGATATTGTTGAGATAATATATTCTAATGATTGTGAAACAAAAAAAAATATAGAAATAAAAAAAATTCTATAATTTTATAGTATATTTACAATATGATTTTAGAAAAACTTAAAAACATCCCAAAAAATCCAGGTTGTTATCTATTCAAAGACGATAGGGAACAAATAATTTATGTTGGAATGTCTAAGTTTCTACCAAAAAGAGTATCATCCTATTTCCAAAAAAATCAAAAAGGTAAAACAAAATCACTTGTTGAAAAAATTTCAGATGTAGAATTTAAGATTACATCATCAGAACAAGAAGCCATAATTCTGGAAGAAGAACTAATCAAACTTTACAAACCTAAATTTAATATTAAAGGTAAAGATGACAAAACTAGAAGCTGGTCAATCTGTTTTACTAGTGAGGACTTCCCAAAACTTGAGATTGTTAGAAATAAACAAGATGATAGAATTTCACTTGACTTTACATCAGGTAATCTATGTCGTGAAATATATAATCTAATTCACGATGTCTTCCCACTTCGTAGTTGTTCTTATGATTTGAATGAAGAAAATATCAAAAAAGAAAAATTTAAAACCTGTTTAGAATTTCATCTAGGTAGATGTAATGCACCATGTGTTAATAACATACAAAAGGTATTATATAATAGTATTATTATTGATGTTAAAAAAGTTTTATCACTTGACATTTCTACTTTACAAAAAAAACTAAAAAAGACTATGAAGTACTACTCAACTAATCTAGAGTTTGAAAAAGCCCAGGATTTATTATTGAAACTTACAAATTTAGAAAGTATAGATAATAAATTAAATGTGATTAAACTACAAAAGTATAACAAGAAAGCTTTTGACATTAAAAATATTTTAGGTCTTAAAAATCAACCAAATGTTATTGAAGCTTTTGATAATTCACACAATCAAGGATCATCTAATGTTGCTGCGTCAGTTAGATATGAAAATGATAACCCGGTTAAATCGGAGTATCGTAATTATATAATTAGAAGTTTTGATGGAATAGATGATTATTCATCATTTGATGAAGTACTACAAAGAAGATTTAAAAGAATGGTAAATGAAAAACAAAAATTACCAGATCTTGTAATCATTGATGGTGGTAAAGGACAATTAAATGTCGCTAAAAGAGTATTTGAAGAATTAAATCTAATAGATACAGTAGACCTCATTTCAATATCGAAAGACTCAAAACACAAATCTTCAACAATTCATTTGACAAATGGTAATGAGGTTAAAATAAATACAAATAATAACTTTGTTTTATTATCTAAAATCCAGGAAGAAGTCCATAGATTTGTAATTAAATTTCATAGAAAAAAAGAAATTAAAAGATTACTTTTTTAAAAAAAACTAATATATTTAAACTATGTTTATACATATACTTGTCGATGAATTCGAAGAAGAGTTTCAGAAACCATGGAAAGCAGGATTAATAAAAAATATGTCTATTGATTATGCGACAAACGCAATACATGGTTGGTATGAAGATAGAGATGTCATAGTTTTTAAGTTTACTGGATATGGATTTATTAATGATAATAGACATTGTACATATTCTTTATCCTATGGTAAAGCAGGTATAACAATTTTAATAGAAAAAGTAAAATATGAATAAAAATTAAATAATATAGAATGGTAAAAAAAAGAACATTAAACGAATTACGACAAGAAAAAGAATATGGGTATAGACAACCTATTAATAAAAAATCTAAAGTGGTAGAAGATTATTACAAAGTAGTTAATTTTGATTGTCAATACGTTGTAGATTTAATTAAAAAATTCCCAAATAACACAGAATTGGGTAAAGAAATAAGAAATTATTATAAAAGTTTAAAGTAAAAAAAATGAAAATTCGTTTAGAATATGTTTGGCTTGATGGGTATGAACCAGAACCAAATTTAAGAAGTAAAGTTAAAATTGTTGACGCAAGCTTACTATATGGGACAACAAAAGAATTAATTGATTTAATTCCAGAGTGGAACTTTGATGGATCATCAACAAGACAAGCTAATACTGGAAATTCTGATAGAATTTTAAAACCAGTTAGATTATATAAAATAGACGTATCAGAAACCATCTATGTACTATGCGAAGTGTTAAATTCAGATGGTACGCCCCACGTATCAAATACTAGATCAAAACTAAAAGATGAAGATAACGAGCTATGGTTTGGATTTGAACAAGAATATTTTATTCGTGAAGGTAAAAATAAAGCAATTTTAGGGCATAATGGTATTATTGAAGGTCAAGGTAAATATTATTGTGGAGTTGGATCAAATGTGGTTGGAAGAGATTTTGTTGAAAAGCACACAAATATGTGTTTAAATTATGGAATTGATATTACGGGGACAAACGCAGAAGTAGCGCTTGGACAATGGGAGTATCAAGTATTTGCAGAAGGAAAACTAAAGGCTGGGGATGATTTATGGATGTCAAGATATTTTTTACATAAACTATCCGAAGAATATGGATATGAAATTGACTTACACCCAAAACCAATTCAACAGGGAGAATGGAATGGGTCTGGACTACACACAAACTTCTCAAATGATAAAATGAGAAATGAAGGTGGGGAAGAATATTTTGAATCACTATTTGCAAGTTTATATGGAAGACACTTAGATCATATTAAAGAATATGGATCATCAAATGAATTAAGACTTACCGGAAACTATGAAACACAATCAATTGATAAATTTAGTTGGGGTATTTCAGATAGAGGCGCATCAATTAGAGTTCCAAAAGGTACTGCAGAAAATTGGAAAGGATATGTCGAAGATAGAAGACCAGGGTCGAATGCTGATCCATATAAAATAATTTATCAAATTGATAAGTCTATTAAAAACGCTGAAGCAATTGCCGACATTAAATATAAAATGAATTATGAACTTGATATAGATAATCTTAAAAATGATTTTAAAACACTTTCACCAGAGGAATTGTTAAGTGAATACCGTAAAGATGATTAATAGTATTTTATAGTTTAATTTAAACCCAACAATTCGTTGGGTTTTTTTGTTAATAAATTAACAATAAATATTAAGCCAATTATATCGTTTGAAAAAAAATACTTGATTATTTCTTTATAAGTAAAAATACTTAAGTATTTATTAGTATATACTCGACCGGCCCATGGAAGATGGGGGTTCCACTATTATGGATCTTCAAGTGAGATAGATAAATAATCATTAATCTCGACCATTATGAAGAATTTACTATTTTTACTAACAACAATCTTTACGATTTTTACAACAACAACATTTAGCCAGTGTACAAACAACGTTTATGGTTTGTATGCATCACTAACCCCAACATGCACAGGAGCGTGGCAAACAGTCACTACTTGTGGATGGAGAGGAGAATACTCTAACATCAATGTAACTGCAGGAAATTCGTATTCATTTGCAAGCTCTGTTGGTTCAGATATTGTAACCATCACAACTACGGCAAATGCTGTATTAGCTTGGGGAACTGGAACTGCTACTTGGACAGCAACATTCACAGGAACAATTAGATTTTATACACACGGACCTGGATGTACAACAGGAACAGGATGTAGAACAAGGAGGGTAATGTGTTCTGGCCCGCCACCACCCCCGTCATGTACAGATAATCCATTAGTTATTAATATGTACGATTCTTGGGGAGATGGTTGGAATGGTGCAACATATACTATCATTAATGATGCAAATGGTTCCACGGTGGGATCAGGAACATTATCCACAGGTTCATCAGGTACCTCATCTATATATTGTGTGTTAGATGGTTGTTATACTATCATAGTAACTGATGGTACTTACCCAACCGAAGTATCTTGGACAGCAACAATTAATGGAGTTGTTTATGCGAGTGGAGGAGCAGTATCGTCAACACAATTACCTATTAACTCCTTTTGTGCACCGCCAGTAGCTGAAATGAAAATCCCATCATCTGGTAATAACTCTTACAACGTATGTGAAGGTATGTTATATGATAATGGGGGATCGATTGGCAACTACTCTGTAAATGCTAATGGATACACAACTCTATATCCTGGTACTATAGGATCAATGGTGTCAGTAACATTCACCTCATTTAATCTTGAGACTAATTGGGACTACGTATATGTATATGATGGTAATAGCACTGCATCCCCACTACTAGGTGTATTTACAGGAACTGCCTTACCGGAAAACTTTATATCTACCGCACCTGATGGTTCTTTGACGCTAAGACTAACATCAGATGGTAGTATACAATACGCTGGATTCTCAGCTGA
>Ga0222713_10000151_pt1:0-22500 | contig 74434 bp, 68 predicted proteins | sample C33_649DmetaG_FD_165061 | JGI IMG/M metagenome (GOLD analysis project Ga0222713, IMG submission 165061) | Estuarine water microbial communities from San Francisco Bay, California, United States - C33_649D | ecosystem: Environmental > Aquatic > Marine > Unclassified | place: USA...
TTTTTATTACTCAAAAAGGGGAGAGTTTCGCTTTATGACTATTGCGATTGGAAAAACTCAAGAAAAACGTGGTTTATTCGACGTTGTTGATGACTGGTTACGTCGTGACCGCTTCGTATTTGTAGGCTGGTCTGGCATGTTATTATTACCTTGTGCTTACTTAGCATTAGGTGGCTGGTTAACTGGTATTACATTTGTTACATCATGGTACACTCATGGTTTAGCTTCTTCTTTCTTAGAAGGTTGTAACTTCTTAACTGCTGCGGTATCAACACCTGCAAACAGCATGGGTCACTCATTATTATTATTATGGGGTCCTGAAGCTCAAGGTGATTTTACTCGTTGGTGTCAGTTAGGTGGTTTATGGACATTTGTTGCTTTACATGGTGCTTTTGCATTAATTGGCTTTATGTTACGTCAATTTGAAATCGCACGTTCAGTAAAAATCCGTCCGTACAACGCTATCGCTTTCTCAGCGCCAATTTCAGTTTTCGTATCAGTTTTCTTAATTTACCCATTAGGTCAATCTGGTTGGTTCTTCGCTCCAAGTTTTGGTGTTGCGGCAATTTTCCGTTTCATCTTATTCTTCCAAGGTTTCCATAACTGGACTTTAAACCCATTCCATATGATGGGTGTAGCTGGTGTTTTAGGTGCAGCTTTATTATGTGCTATTCACGGTGCTACAGTAGAGAACACTTTATTTGAAGATGGTGATGGTGCAAACACTTTCCGTGCATTTAACCCAACTCAAGCTGAAGAAACTTACTCAATGGTAACAGCAAACCGTTTCTGGTCTCAAATTTTTGGTGTAGCTTTTTCTAACAAACGTTGGTTACACTTCTTCATGTTATTTGTACCTGTAACTGGTCTTTGGATGAGTGCTATTGGTGTAGTAGGTTTAGCTTTAAACTTACGTGCATACGATTTCGTATCTCAAGAGATCCGTGCTGCTGAAGATCCTGAATTTGAAACGTTCTACACTAAGAACCACTTATTAAATGAAGGTATTCGTGCTTGGATGGCTGCTCAAGATCAGCCTCATGAAAAATTAGTATTCCCTGAGGAGGTATTACCACGTGGAAACGCTCTTTAATGGTAGTTTAGTTGTTGGTGGACGCGATCAAGAGTCTACTGGTTTCGCTTGGTGGGCAGGTAATGCTCGTCTTATCAATTTATCTGGTAAATTATTAGGTGCGCATGTAGCACATGCTGGCTTAATCGTTTTCTGGGCTGGTGCAATGAACTTATTTGAAGTTGCACACTTCGTACCAGAAAAACCAATGTATGAACAAGGTTTAATTCTTTTACCTCACCTTGCAACGTTAGGTTATGGTGTAGGTCCAGGTGGTGAAGTTATTGATACTTACCCGTACTTTGTATCAGGTGTATTACACTTAATTTCATCAGCTGTTTTAGGTTTTGGTGGTGTATACCACGCTTTAGTTGGACCTGAAACATTAGAAGAATCTTACCCATTCTTTGGTTATGTTTGGAAAGACAAAAACAAGATGACAACAATTTTAGGTATTCACTTAATTATGTTAGGTCTTGGTGCTTGGTTATTAGTAATTAAAGCTATGTATCTTGGTGGTATCTATGATACATGGGCTCCAGGTGGTGGTGATGTTCGTTTAATCGCTAACCCAACTACTAACCCAGCAGTTATCTTTGGTTACATCTTAAAATCACCATTTGGTGGTGACGGTTGGATCGTAAGTGTTGATAACATGGAAGATGTTATTGGTGGTCATATCTGGATTGGTACTTTATGTATCTTTGGTGGTATTTGGCATATCTTAACTAAACCATGGGCATGGGCTCGTCGTGCTTTCGTATGGTCAGGTGAAGCATACTTATCATACAGTTTAGGTGCGATTTCATTAATGGGCTTTGTTGCTTGTTGTATGGCTTGGTTCAACACAACTGCATACCCAAGTGAATTCTATGGTCCAACTGGTCCAGAAGCATCACAATCTCAAACATTTACTTTCTTAGTTCGAGATCAACGTTTAGGTGCTAACGTAGCATCTGCACAAGGTCCAACTGGTTTAGGTAAATACTTAATGAGATCACCAACAGGTGAAATCATCTTCGGTGGTGAAACAATGCGTTTCTGGGATTTCCGTGGTCCTTGGCTTGAACCACTTCGTGGTCCAAACGGTTTAGACTTAAACAAACTGAAAAATGATATCCAACCATGGCAAGAGCGTCGTGCTGCTGAATACATGACACATGCGCCATTAGGTTCATTAAACTCAGTAGGTGGTGTAGCAACTGAAATTAACTCAGTTAACTATGTTTCTCCACGTAGTTGGTTAGCAACTTCACATTTCTGTTTAGGTTTCTTCTTCTTCGTAGGCCATTTATGGCATGCTGGCCGTGCTCGTGCAGCTGCAGCTGGTTTCGAAAAAGGTATTGACCGTGACAACGAACCTGCATTATCAATGCGTCCTTTAGATTAAGAGTTTCTCTTAATTCTTTGATAAAGCTTCTTTAAAAAGAAGCTTTATCAGATAATTTGTTAAAACACAGAATATTAGATACAATACTACCTATAAGGAAAGATGACCGAGAGGCCGATGGTACCGCATTGCTAATGCGGCGTAGTCGTTAAGATTACCGAGGGTTCGAATCCCTCTCTTTCCGATTGAAAAATTTTAAGCCGCTTAGGAATTGAACCTATACGACTTATATTAAATGCGACCAGTCATTTGTAACCAGTTTTGAGCTTCAATATAATTTGTTGGAGCTAGTCGAATTGCTTCACGCCAATAATCAGCAGCTTTATCAAATAATAGTTTTGAAATTTCTAATTGATTATTTTCGAGTGCTTGTTCACCACGGTAATGATAAATTACAGCAATATTATTTAATGCTTGTGGTAAAGAAGGATTACGTTCTAATGCTTGGAAATAATAATTTAAAGCACGAGCATGATCACCATTACTTGTATGGATTAAACCAATATTATATAAAATATAACTACGATCATAGGCATCAGTTTCAAGACGCAATGCTTCATAATAGTTTTGAAGAGCTTCAGCATACTCTCCTTCGGATTGAGCTGACATTCCATCGCGATAATAGCTAAAAGCTTGCTTTTCACGATTTGAAGTTGGTAAGACTGTTAATAAAATATCTGCAATAACAGTAAAAGTCTTATCAATGAAATTATCATTTCGTTGTGATCTTGGCATAATATAATAATTTTATTAGTTGTGTTTTTGGGATAATATCCCAAAAACACATATAAATTTAGTCTAAGTTACCTGGACCTGGGTTACGGCCTGGGTCATTTGATAAGAATCCAAAAACAAACAGTGAAACAAAGAATGTTACAACTGTGTATACAAAGATTTTTAGTGTTAACATTAAAAATAAAACTTTTTATTGATTTTATAGGCTACTATGCTATATAGTATAGCATATTTTTTTACTTATAAATTTAAGTTATTTATTTAGTAAATCCCTAAATAATTTTACAAATTTTCGTACATAAGTTATACTTAATTATGTAATTAAAAAAACGCCTTCTTAACTCAATTGGCAGAGTATTGGTCTTGTAAACCAAAGGTTATCGGTTCAACTCCGATAGAAGGCTAAAGAAGAAAACAGTCTTGAAAAGACTCCTATTTTTAGTAATAATGACTATTATAAACTAGTTCATGATTGATAATTACTAGAAATATAGAAATCATTATTATTAACAAATAATGGCACAAAACATTAAATTAGAAGAAATGATTCAAAGTGGTATGCACTTTGGTCATTTTACACGTGAATGGAATCCACGTATGACACCATATATTTATGGTGAGCGTAATGGACGTCATATTATTGATCTTGTTCAAACTCATTATTTATTAAATGAAGTTTTAAACTTTATTGAAAAAAGTGCAAGTCAAGGCAAAACCTTTTTATTTGTCGGAACGAAGAAACAAGCAGCACCCTTAATTTCTGAATCAGCATTAGCATGTAATAGTTACTATGTTAATCAACGTTGGTTAGGTGGTATGTTGACGAACTGGCAAACTATCCAAAAATCAATTCGTAAATTAAAAGAATACCGATTCGCGGAAGAAAATGGTGATTGGAATTTATTAAAGAAACAAGAAGTTGCGAAAAAACGACGTGAACAACAACGTTTAGAAAAATACTTAGGTGGTTTAGAAAATATGCCAGGTCGTCCTGATGTAGTTATCATTATTGGCCAACCTGAAGAAATTCATGCAGTTCGTGAATGTCGTCAACTTGGAATTCCAACAATTACATTATTAGATAGTAATTGTGATCCAACAATCGCAGATTGGTTTGTTCCAATGAATGATGATTCGGTTTCTGGTTTACGTTTAATTTTAAATGCTTTTGAAACTTCAATTAATGCTGGTCAATCTAAGTTTAATGAAGCTCAATTAGCAAAAGAAGCTAAACGTTAAGAATTTGAATCTTATTTGTAAATAAATTTCATATATTAAAAGTTTCTAATGAAACTTTAACAAACTTAAGGAATAATAATTATGACAAATATCTGGTTTGATATCGCCGAAGTATCTGTTGGTCAACATTGGTATTGGCAGATCGGTGATTACCAAGTACATGGGCAAGTATTACTTACAAGCTGGTTCGTTTTTGGGGTGATTGCTTTAATTTCTTTATTAGGAAATCAAAACTTAAAATCTATCCCTGAAGGCTTACAAAACCTAACTGAATATGTAACTGAATATATTCGTGATTTAGCAAAAACACAAATTGGTGAAGAAGATTATTTAAAATGGGTTCCATTTTTAGGTACTATTTTCTTATTTATTTTTGTTTCTAACTGGTCAGGTGCATTATTACCATGGCGCGTTCTTGAATTACCAAACGGTGAATTAGCTGCTCCAACAAATGATATTAACACTACAGTAGCTTTATCATTATTAACATCAATTGCATACTTCTATGCTGGTATTAGCAAAAAAGGTCTTGGTTACTTTAAACGTTATGTTTCACCAGCAGCGTTCTTATTACCTATTAACGTTTTAGAAGATTTTACGAAGCCATTATCATTAAGTTTCCGACTTTTTGGTAACATTCTAGCTGATGAATTAGTAGTAGGTGTATTAATTACTTTAGTACCACTTGTGGTTCCGATCCCAATTATGTTACTAGGTTTATTTACTAGTGCGATTCAAGCATTAGTTTTTGCTACATTAGCTGGTGCATATATTGGTGAATCAGTTGAAGATCATCATTAGTCCTTGTTAATTAATTTTTTTTAACAAAAATTAAAAACTTTTCTAACCCTAGTATATCGATTTTTAATACTTTTAAATATATAAATTTAAATTTATAATTTTTTGGTATAAAATAGATATACTAGATCAAATTAATTTATGGAAGACTATTTTTTATAAAAGCTATATGGTATATTTATAATATATAGTCTATAAGTAAAATATAAAAAATAGATTTGATATCTAGTTTTTTATAAAATAAAAACATTATTGGGAGATTAAAATTATGAATCCACTTATCGCTGCTGCAAGTGTTGTTGCTGCTGGTTTAGCTGTAGGTTTAGCTGCTATTGGTCCTGGTATGGGTCAAGGTACTGCTGCTGGTTACGCAGTAGAAGGTATTGCTCGTCAGCCAGAAGCTGAAGGTAAAATCCGTGGTGCATTATTATTAAGTTTCGCATTCATGGAATCTCTAACAATTTACGGTCTAGTTGTTGCGTTAGCTTTATTATTCGCTAACCCATTTGCTGGTTAATTAACCACTATTTCAGGCTCTATGATTCTATAACTTCATAGAGCCTAAAATACTTTTTTTAAGCAAATATATAAAACTAGATTTTAGGGGATTTTTCATGCTTTTCACCAATTCATTAGTATTTGCTGAGTTTGGTTTTAATACTAATCTTCTTGAAACGAATGTATTAAACTTATCAGTTGTAGTGGCTGTTGTAGTTATTTACATCGGTGATGCTTTAAAAAGTCTTCTTGCTAACAGAAAGCAAACTATTTTAAACAACTTTCAAGAAGCTGATAAACGTGCACTTGAAGCAGAAAGTCGTTTAAAAGAAGCTCAAAAACAGTTTGACGAAGCTCAAGCGAAAGCTAAGCAAATCACAGAACAAGCAGTTGTAACAATTGAACGTGAACGTGATCAAATCGTTAAACAAAATCAAGAAGATATTCAACGTTTAAGCGTAATGCAACAAGAAGTATTACAACTTGAACAACAAAAAGCTCAAAGTGAGCTTGGACAAAAACTAGTAAAATTAGCATTACATCAGGTTAATGAAAAACTTACTAAACGTTTAAATACATCTGTTCATAGTGCAGTAAATAATTTCCAAATCGTTTTATTTACGAACTTTAAACCGCAGTAACATAGTTTTTGTAACAAACATTAACAAATTTAAAGACATCAAGTTTTTATTCTCAAATAAAGGAGGTAGTTAATATACCATGGTTAAAATTAGACCTGATGAAATTAGCAGTATTATTAAACAGCAAATTGAACAATACCAACAAGAAGTTAAAGCTGTAAACGTTGGTACTGTATTCCAAGTAGGTGACGGGATTGCACGTATCTATGGTTTAGATAAAGTAATGTCTGGTGAATTACTTGAATTCGAAGATGGTACAATTGGTATTGCATTAAACTTAGAAGCTAAAAACGTTGGTGCAGTATTAATGGGTGATGACACATCAATCCAAGAAGGTAGCTCTGTACGTGCAACTGGTAAAATTGCACAAGTTCCTACAGGTGATGCTTACTTAGGTCGTGTTGTTAACGCTTTAGCTCGTCCAATTGATGGTAAAGGTGAAGTTGCTTCAACAGACACTCGTTTAATTGAAGCAAACGCTCCTGGTATTATTTCACGTCGTTCAGTACATGAGCCATTACAAACAGGTATTGTTGCAATTGATGCAATGATTCCAATTGGTCGTGGTCAACGTGAACTTATCATTGGTGACCGTCAAACTGGTAAAACAGCAATTGCAGTAGATACAATCTTAAACCAAAAAGGTAAAGATGTAGTATGTGTATACGTAGCAATCGGTCAGAAAGCTTCATCAATTGCACAAGTAGTTAATACTTTAACTGAACGTGGTGCAATGGATTACACTATTATTGTTGCTGCGACAGCAGATTCACCTGCTACATTACAGTACTTAGCTCCATATACAGGTGCTGCGTTAGCTGAGCATTTCATGTACACTGGTCGTCATACTTTAGTTATTTATGATGATTTAACAAAACAAGCTCAAGCTTACCGTGAAATGTCGTTATTACTTCGTCGTCCACCGGGTCGTGAAGCATACCCAGGTGACGTTTTCTACTTACACTCTCGTTTATTAGAACGTGCAGCTAAGTTAAGTGATGCATTAGGTAGCGGTAGTATGACAGCATTACCGGTTGTAGAAACACAAGAAGGTGATGTATCAGCATACATTCCAACAAACGTAATTTCGATTACTGATGGTCAGATTTTCTTATCAGCAGATATTTTCAACTCAGGTTTACGTCCTGCTATTAACGTTGGTATTTCAGTATCACGTGTAGGTTCAGCGGCTCAACCAAAAGCAATGAAGAAAATTGCTGGTAAGTTAAAATTAGAACTTGCACAGTTTGATGAGTTAGAAGCATTCTCTCAATTCGCTTCTGATTTAGACCAAGCTACTCAAAACCAATTAGCTCGTGGTCAACGTTTACGTGAATTATTAAAGCAACCACAATCTTCTCCATTAGGTTTAGAAGATCAAGTTATTAGCATTTATGCTGGTACAAATGGTTACTTAGATAAAATTCAAGTACCTGATGTTCGTGACTTCTTAGTAGGTTTACGTAAATACATCGCTTCATCAAAACCAGCATTCGGTGATATGGTTCGTTCAACATCTGAATTCTCTGGTGATGCAGAAGCAATCTTAAAAGCAGCAATTCCAGAATACATTGAAGAATTCTTAGCTGCTGCTAAATAAGTAATTTATTTCATATAAGATAGGTTTAGGCCTATCTTATATGATTTATACTATTTGTGTAAATTTAAATAATACGATATTATATAACTAATAGCCTGCTTAGCTCAGCTGGTCAGAGCGTCCGTCTCATACGCGGAATGTCACTAGTTCAAATCTAGTAGCAGGCACCAAATCACTTATAAACCATATATATGCGGGTATAGCTCAGTGGTAGAGCGGCACCTTGCCAAGGTGCATGTCGCGCGTTCGACTCGCGTTACCCGCTATTAAATTTGGTTATAATTTACGAATAATAAAATAGATAGATATTTAAATTTCATTAACTGTTATGGCTAAGAAAAGTATGATCGCTCGTGATCAAAAACGTTTTGCGTTATATTCTAAATATTTAGAAAAACGCAATGCTTTAAAAGCACAACTAAAAGAAGCAAACTCAATGGAAGAAAAACTTTCATTACATAGAAAATTACAGCAATTACCGTTAAATAGTTCACCAACAAGATTACATAATCGTTGTTCAGTAACTGGTCGTCCTAAAGGTTATTTCCGTGATTTTGGTGTATCACGTCATATCTTACGTGAATATGCATCAGAAGGTTTATTACCAGGTGTTACAAAATCGAGTTGGTAATAACTTGTTTTATATATACACATATAGTAAAATATATACTATATGTGCAACACTTAGGGGCTGTAGTTCAATTGGTGGAGCATCGCCCTGTCACGGCGAAAGTTGCGGGTTCGAGTCCCGTCAGTCCCGATTTTTAAATTCTTTTCCTTTATCAGCTATTTATGCTATGATATATATATACATTTATTAGATATTATTTATCTAATATATAAATTTTGTTCGGGCAGATTGCCAAATCATAACATAGAAATATTTTATTTATTAAAATGGCTCCACAAACTGAAACTAAAGCACAAGCTGGATTTAAAGCTGGTGTAAAAGACTACCGTTTAACTTACTACACTCCAGATTACCAAATCAAAGAAACTGATATCTTAGCAGCATTCCGTATGACTCCTCAACCAGGTGTTCCTGCAGAAGAATGTGGTGCAGCGGTAGCAGCTGAATCTTCAACTGGTACTTGGACTACAGTATGGACTGATGGTTTAACTTCTTTAGATCGTTACAAAGGTCGTTGTTACGACATCGAACCTGTACCAGGTGAAGACAACCAATACATCGCATATGTTGCTTACCCAATCGATTTATTCGAGGAAGGTTCTGTAACTAACTTATTTACTTCAATTGTAGGTAACGTATTTGGTTTCAAAGCATTACGTGCTTTACGTTTAGAAGATTTACGTATTCCTCCAGCTTACGTTAAAACTTTTAACGGTCCTCCACACGGTATCCAAGTTGAGCGTGACAAATTAAACAAATATGGTCGTGCTTTATTAGGTTGTACTATTAAGCCTAAATTAGGTTTATCAGCTAAAAACTACGGTCGTGCTTGTTACGAATGTTTACGTGGTGGTTTAGACTTCACTAAAGATGATGAAAACGTTAACTCACAACCATTCATGCGTTGGAGAGATCGTTTCTTATTCGTAGCTGAAGCTATTTACAAATCTCAAGCTGAAACTGGTGAAGTTAAAGGTCACTACTTAAACGCTACTGCTGGTACTTCAGAAGAGATGTTAAAACGTGCTGCTTGTGCTAAAGATTTAGGTGTACCTATTATCATGCACGATTACTTAACTGGTGGTTTCACAGCTAACACTTCATTATCTAACTACTGTCGTGATCATGGTTTATTATTACACATTCACCGTGCGATGCATGGTGTAATTGACCGTCAACGTAACCACGGTATTCACTTCCGTGTTTTAGCTAAAGCTTTACGTATGTCAGGTGGTGATCACTTACACTCAGGTACTGTTGTAGGTAAATTAGAAGGTGAACGTGAAGTAACATTAGGTTTCGTTGACTTAATGCGTGATGATTACATTGAAAAAGATCGTGCACGTGGTATTTACTTCACTCAAGACTGGGCTTCAATGGCTGGTGTAATGCCAGTTGCGTCTGGTGGTATTCACGTATGGCACATGCCTGCATTAGTTGAAATCTTCGGTGATGATGCTTGTTTACAATTCGGTGGTGGTACTTTAGGTCACCCTTGGGGTAACGCTCCAGGTGCAGCTGCTAACCGTGTAGCATTAGAAGCTTGTACTCAAGCTCGTAACGAAGGTAGAGACTTAGCTCGTGAAGGTGGTGATGTAATTCGTGCTGCATGTAAATGGAGCCCTGAATTAGCTGCTGCTTGTGAAGTTTGGAAAGAAATTAAATTCGAATTCGAAACAATCGATACTTTATAATTTTTTTTTCACTTTATCTTATTTTCTTACGGAATTTTAATATTCCGTAAGAATTAAATTATTAGTTATAAATATAATTACTCTTGATTTAAATCAAAGTATATGGAGTAGATACTCTTGGTATCTACTCTAGTTTAGAGTAACTAAATAAAAACACTATTTATTATTATGATATAATATCAATAATTATTAGCATCCATGGCAGAGTGGTCGATTGCATTGCACTCATAATGCGATTTCGTAAGAACGTCGTTGGTTCAAACCCAACTGGATGCAAAGTATAAATAAATTTGATTTCAGAGAGATTTAACTCTCTCTGAAATTAATGATTGACATTAGGAGTAGAAGAACTAGCCGTTAACAGCTGGAGCTTCAACTACAGCTAAATCAAGAGGGAAGTTGTGAGCGTTACGCTCGTGCATTACTTCCATACCTAAGTTAGCACGGTTGATGATGTCAGCCCAAGTGTTGATTACACGACCTTGTGAATCTACAACTGATTGGTTGAAGTTGAAACCGTTTAAGTTGAATGCCATAGTTGAAATACCTAAAGCAGTGAACCAAATGCCTACAACTGGCCAAGCAGCTAAGAAGAAGTGTAATGAACGAGAGTTGTTGAATGAAGCGTATTGGAAGATTAAACGACCAAAGTAACCGTGAGCAGCTACGATGTTGTAAGTTTCTTCTTCTTGACCAAATTTGTAACCTTCGTTAGCAGATTCGTTTTCAGTAGTTTCACGGATTAAAGATGAAGTTACTAATGAACCGTGCATAGCTGAGAATAATGAACCACCAAATACACCAGCAACACCTAACATGTGGAATGGGTGCATTAAAATGTTGTGCTCAGCTTGGAATACGATCATGAAGTTGAAAGTACCTGAGATACCTAAAGGCATACCATCAGAGAATGAACCTTGACCGATTGGGTAGATGATGAATACAGCTGTAGCTGCAGCAACTGGTGCTGAGTAAGCAACTGCGATCCAAGGACGCATACCTAAACGGAAAGATAATTCCCACTCACGACCCATGTAAGAACATACGCCTAAGAAGAAATGACAAACGATTAATTGGTAAGGACCACCGTTGTATAACCACTCATCTAAAGAAGCAGCTTCCCAGATTGGGTAGAAGTGTAAACCAATAGCGTTTGAAGTTGGAACAACTGCACCTGAGATGATGTTGTTACCGTATAATAATGAACCAGAAACTGGCTCACGGATACCATCGATATCAACTGGCGGTGCAGCGATAAAAGCGATGATGAATACTGTAGTTGCAGTTAATAAAGTAGGAATCATTAAAACACCAAACCAACCGATGTATAAACGGTTTTCAGTGCTAGTTACCCACTCACAAAAACGAGCCCAAAGGCTAGTGCTTTCGCGTCTTTCTAAAATTGCAGTCATAATTTAAATTTTGTTAATTTTGTTTCCGATATGGAATTGTTCCCAAAATTATATATTTATAATTTGTTAAATAAATTATATCACAAACATTTTATAAATCAAAACTAATCACAGGAAAAGTTAGTAAGTTAGTTAAATATTTATATTTCAGAGAGATGTCACTCTCTCTGAAATTAGTTCTTAGTAAATTTAATATTAAAATTACTAGTTCCCGGCCAAATAAAACCACCACGTTGTGGTGCTAAATAATCAAAAATATTATCGTATGTTTTACCAATAGCAGAAGCACTACGACGTTGCATTGTTTCCCAATTTAACGGTAATGTTGATAAAGAGTCAAACGCAGGATCATTAATTCCTTCATCATATGAATTTTCATGAACATATAATGTTGAAAAAGGAATATTAGATTTTGCTTTACCTTTATTTGTAACTTCTTGTGGTAGTGGCCAAGTTGTAAATTTAATTTTCTTATTTACATCACTATTTGAATTTACATTTGTAAATGTCGATTTCGTATTATCTGGAATAATTACTGTTCCAGTATTAGATTTCGGCATGAGTTTATTTGTTAAAACAAATTTTCTCGCTTTTTCATCCCATCCTCCATATAATGGAGTATTAACAAAATTAATATTTTGTTTTACATCAGTTGGTTCTAATTCTTCATGTAATGCAGAATAAGGTTTTTCTAAATATAATGGTTGATCAAATTTTAATACTAATTTATTAGTATTATCACTTGGCGTTAATGAGAATAAACGTGTTACTGAACGTAATGTGCCTTTAAATTGTTGATTATAAACTTTATTTGTAAAACTCTTTGACCCATTAAAGAAATTTTCAAAATTACTAGAATACGGTAATTTTGAGTAATCACGTAGTGAGTCATAGTATGACGTTAAAATTCGGCGTTTTGTAAATAAGTCTAATTCATCCTCAGATGATAATTTAAACTTTTTAGGTTGACGGTTTAAAAATAAATCAATATCTAATGCAAGTAAATTTTTATATACTTGACTTGAATAGTATTTTTGTTTAATTTTTAAATCGATATTACCAGGTTCAACTGAAGCAACACGTGTAAAATCTAAAGGAAAAGTTACTTCTTGTCCTTCAGCAAATGTTGATTCAACCCCCGATGCTTCATCAGGTGATAAATTTTGATCTAAAGTATACCAATCGCTAAAACGCGCATCTTTTGTTTCTAAACCAAGTTCAGTGTTTGGTTCAACTTTTGTTGAAAAAGTTGAAATTGGTGGTAGAATAGTTTGATTTGCGTTTTGTACCGTTTGATTTTCATCTTGCGGATTTGGTTTCTTTAAAATTTTAGATAAACTTAAGAAACCAGCACGTGAATCAGTAACTGTTGATACTTTATCATATCGATTTGTCCATTCAGATTCACCTCGATAATTTAAATCTTCAAAACTAAATGGATATACTTTTTCTGGATATAAATTATATCGACCACGGTCAAATGGGCTGACATCAATATCAACACTATCAAATTGACTTGAGATACCTAAACCAACTACTGAATCTTTTACATTATATTGATCAAAAACAGTATTTTTGAAAATTTTATCTTGTGATACAAATCCTAATGGACCTGTAACTAAATAATCTAATCCGTAAAAAGGAATTGAACTTAAACTTAATGCAATCGCAAAAACAAATGTTCCACGATTGATTTGTTGAATAAAGCTACTAATAAATAATGGAGTATATTTAATAATAACGTTTTTTAGCACTAAAAATGCAATACCCCATAATCCAGTGTAGAAAATACTACCAATTAATAAACCAAGTAAATAAAAAATATGTTGCATTGCACTAGTAAAACTAGGTGCTAATGAACTCACTTCTAGTAAACTTGCAGTCGGGTTTAAACTTAAATTCCCAATATATTGAAGAATTGAAGTTTGTTCACACCATGCTAAAGCAAATGTTGTTAAGAAAAAGTTGATATATTGAGGATTATTCCAACCTTCAATTTCACGTAAATTTTCTTGTGTCATTGAATAAATGACACGGAAAATAATAATTAGTCCAATAATATAATTAAATGGTTCAAAACTAAACCAAGTATTAATAATACTTCGAACTCCAAAAATAACACATCCAATACAAAGGATTTGGCCACAAATATAGCCAGCAATCGAATATGTCGCTGATGGGATACCTTTAATATATAATCGTCGAAGACTAATTATATGAACGATTGAAATAGGTAAACTTAAGAAAAAACTATTAAAAAAACCTAAAAATAGGCTATTTTGTTTAATAGATGGGATTTCTAAAAAAGAGAAAAATGAGGTTTCAGGATTATCTAAAAATAAATTTTCACTAAACAGTGAAATCGAAATTTGTGGGATATTAATAGGTAATAAACTAAAATCACGAATCCATTGAAATGTTACAACATAAATTAATCCAAATTGGAATGTTTTTAAGAAGTAAAGTGCTGTTTCTCTAATAAATTCAATAGGTTGAACGAACCCACCTGTGTTTTGACTTAAGTTGTTAACTACTTCAACATAATCTCGAATAACAGGTACAAAAGACATAAATAATTTTATTTATAGTTGAAAGCGAAAAATTAAAAATTAATTTATCCTTAAAACTTAACTTGATGTTTCAACATCGGGAATTTCTGTTGCTAATGAACTTAATACCATTTTAGCTTTTGATAAAGCTTTTTTTGCCTCAACAGAAGCTTTTGCTTTCCATTGTGACTTACGTAAATTTTTTCTTGTTTTTGATGTTCGTTTTTTAGGTTGAGCCATAACGTTCTCCGTATATTAACCGTATAATATTACATTTCTTAGTCTTTTTAACAAAGAGATATTGTTATTATACGGTAAAATTCAAGCCTCGTAAAGCTAACAATATCAACTTTAAGTAGATAAAAAGCCATATGTATGTAAGCCTTTGCCAAGTAAATTAACACCTAAGTAGCAAACCCAAATCAGAACAAATCCACATGACCCTAAAATAGCAGATTTTGTTCCATCCCAGCCATATAGTAAACGTGTATGTAAATAAATAGCAAATGTTAACCAAGTAATTAATGCCCATGTTTCTTTTGGATCCCAACTCCAATAAGTTCCCCATGTTTCATTTGCCCAAACCGCACCAGATAAAATTCCTAACGTTAAAAAACAGAAACCAATCCCAATTGTACGATAACTTAAATTATCAAATACCAATAATGAATCAGAAATAGCGTTAGCTGTTTGTTTCGTATTTAGAGCTAAATAAATAATTGAAATTAATGAACCAATTAATAAACTTGCATAACTAATAATCATTACACTCACATGCATAAATAACCAGTTTGATTGTAATGCAGGAACTAAAGGTTGTGTAACTTGTAAATCATTAGGTAAACTAAATTCCGTAAAGGTTAATAAACATAATAAAAATGGACTAATAATTAACCCAATAAATTCGTTTTTAATAAAATTTTCAATAAATAGATAAATAAACGAGACACCCCAAGCTAAAAACAATAATGATTCATATAAACCACTAAGAGGAAAATGACCAGAAGTTGCCCAACGTCCAATTAATTGAATTGTTAAAATCATATTAATTAAACCAACCCCTAAATACCCTATTTTGGGTAAAGTAGTATTAGGAATAAAAATAATTTTTACCCAATAATAAACGGTAACTAAGAAGCTCAATACGAAATAATAATTTCTTAAATTAACTTCAATTTGATTAAAATTTAAATCCATAAAATAATTTTATTTATATATACTAAAACATATTGTTTATAAATATTATAAAGCATTTATAAACTAGATATATATCTATATAATATCATTTTTAATTAATTTATGAAATTAGCTGTCTATGGGAAAGGTGGTATTGGTAAATCAACCACTAGTTCAAATATTTCAATCGCGCTAGCACGTCGTGGTAAGCGTGTATTACAAATTGGTTGCGATCCAAAACATGATAGTACATTTACACTAACAGGATTTTTAATCCCAACTATTATCGACACATTACAAGCAAAAGATTATCATTATGAAGATATCTGGCCAGAAGATATTATTTATCAAGGTTATAATAATGTTGATTGCGTTGAATGTGGTGGCCCACCAGCAGGTGCGGGGTGCGGTGGATATGTTGTTGGTGAAACCGTTAAACTTTTAAAAGAGTTAAATGCATTCTATGAATATGATGTTATTCTATTTGATGTATTAGGTGATGTAGTATGCGGTGGTTTTGCTGCACCTTTAAATTATGCTGATTATTGTTTAATCATTACTGATAATGGCTTTGACGCATTATTCGCTGCAAATCGAATTGTTGCATCAGTTTTAGAAAAATCTCAAACTCATCCATTACGATTAGCTGGATTAATTGGAAATCGTACTAAAAAACGTGACTTAATTAATAAATATGTTGAAAACTGTCCAATGCCAGTTTTAGAAATTTTACCGTTAATTGAAGATATTCGTATTTCACGTGTTAAAGGTAAAACATTATTTGAATTGGCTGAAACACATACGGAATTAAATTATGTTTGTGATTTTTATTTAAATATTGCTGATCAATTATTAACAAAACCAGAAGGTGTTGTTCCAAAACCTTTAGATGATCGTCATTTATTTAATTTATTATCAGACTTCTACTTAAATACAAAAGAATCAAATGAAGATTTTGTGTTAGTTTAATAAAAAAAACAATAATGAATACAACAAATACTAGCTTAGTACAACCGGAATTATCATTCCATTGTGAAACAGGTAATTATCATACATTTTGCCCAATTAGTTGTGTATCATGGTTATACCAAAAAATTGAAGATAGCTTTTTCTTAGTTATTGGAACAAAAACGTGTGGTTACTTTTTACAAAATGCATTAGGTGTAATGATTTTTGCTGAACCTCGTTATGCGATGGCAGAACTAGAAGAAAGTGATATTTCAGCACAATTAAATGATTATAAAGAATTAAAACGTTTATGTTTACAAATTAAAGAACAACGTAATCCAAGTGTTATTGTTTGGATTGGAACTTGTACAACAGAAATTATTAAAATGGATCTAGAAGGTATTGCCCCTAAACTAGAAGCTGAGATTGGTATTCCAATTGTTGTTGCACGTGCAAATGGATTAGATTATGCTTTTACACAAGGTGAAGATACTGTACTAGCAGCAATGATTCAACGTTGTCCGGGTACACCAAAATTATTACCAGAAACAACAACTCCAACGCACCCACCATTAGTTTTATTTGGTTCAGTTCCAAGTTCAATTGCAAAACAAATTGAATTTGAACTTAAACAAAATGGTATTCATGTCTCAGGTTGGTTACCAGGTGATAAATATGATGATTTACCTGTATTAAATGCGGATACATATGTATGTGGAATTAACCCATTCTTAAGTAAAACAGCTACAAATTTAATGCGACGCCGAAAATGTCAATTAATTAATGCACCATTCCCAATTGGCCCTGATGGTACACGTGCATGGATTAATACTATTTGTAAAACATTTAATATGGAACCTGTTACAACGAATGATCGTGAACAAGAAGTTTGGGATTCTTTAGAAGACTATCTTTCATTAATTCGTGGCAAATCAGTGTTCTTTATGGGTGATAATTTATTAGAAGTTTCACTAGCACGATTCTTAATTAAATGCGGTATGATCGTATATGAAATTGGTATCCCATACATGGATCGTAGATACCAAAAAGGCGAACTTGATTTACTATACCAAACTTGTATTGAAATGAACGCTCCATTACCAAAAATTGTTGAGAAACCAGATAATTATAAACAAATTCAAAGAATTAAAGAATTAGAACCGGATTTAGTTATTACTGGTATGGCACATGCAAACCCATTAGAAGCACGTGGTATCAATACAAAATGGTCAGTTGAATTTACGTTTGCACAAATTCATGGATTCCAAAATGCTCGTGATATTTTAGAACTAGTAACACGACCATTACGTCGAAATAATGCATTAAAGAATTTTGATTCAACAACTTATACTATTTCATAAATAAAAATTTAGTATGAAATACTTGGACTTGCATATTCAAGTATTTCATGCTATCTTAATATTACAACAGCGCTTGTAGCTCAGTGGACTAGAGCACGTGGCTACGAACCACGGTGTCAGGGGTTCGAATCCCTTCTTGCGCGAATTAATAAACTCATTTAATCAGAAACTAACAGTAATTAGATTACAATCTGAGTATAATACTATTTATAGTAACTATTAAAAAATAAAATTTTTTAAAAGCATTTATGGAATCTACATTTAATCAATCAAAAACCTTAGATGCTGAGTCACGTGTTGTTGTTGTCACTTCAGGTAAAGGGGGTGTTGGAAAAACAACTTCAACAGCAAACCTTGGAATGTCAATTGCACGTCTTGGCTATAGAGTTGCTTTAATTGATGCAGATATTGGTTTACGAAATTTAGATTTATTACTTGGGCTTGAAAATCGAGTTCTTTATACTGCAATGGATATTATTGATGGCCAATGTAGATTAGATCAAGCTTTAATTCGTGATAAAAAATGGAAAAACCTTGCACTATTAGCAATTTCTAAAAATCGCCAAAAATATAATGTAACAAGAACAAATATGCAAAATTTAGTTGAATCAATTCAACAACTTGGTTTTCAATTTATCTTAATTGATTGCCCAGCTGGTATTGATGTTGGTTTTATTAATGCTATTTCGCCTGCTAAAGAAGCAGTAATTGTTACAACACCTGAAATTACAGCAATCCGTGATGCTGATAGGGTAGCAGGTTTACTTGAAGCAAATAATATTTATAATGTAAAATTATTAATTAATCGAGTACGTCCAGATATGATTCAAAAAAATGATATGATGTCAGTAAAAGATGTACAAGAAATGTTAGGCATTCCATTACTTGGTGCAATTCCAGAAGATACTAATGTTATTATTTCAACTAATAAAGGTGAACCTTTAGTTTTAAATAAAAAATTAACATTATCAGGTATTGCTTTTGAAAATGCAGCACGAAGATTAATTGGTAAACAAGATTATTTTATTGATCTAGATAAACCATATAAAGGCGTTGTCCAAAAATTCCAAGAATTTTTCCTTGGAAAAGATTAGTTTTAATTTTTGTAAACTTTAAAAAAAGTTTACAAAAATTTCTAATTATGCTAAAATTAATCTAAATCCTCAATAGCTCAGTGGTAGAGCAATCGGCTGTTAACCGATTGGTCGTAGGTTCAAGTCCTACTTGGGGAGATTCATATATATATATCTTTAAAGGCTTCGATATTGTTATATCTTTCATGTAAAATATAAAATATATAAGTTAATCTTACACAAATTTATAAAATTAATAATAATTTTAATTATGTCACATACAGTAAAAATTTATGATACATGTATTGGCTGTACACAATGTGTTCGTGCATGCCCTACAGATGTTTTAGAAATGGTACCTTGGGATGGTTGTAAAGCAAGCCAAATCGCTTCTGCTCCAAGAACAGAAGATTGTGTTGGCTGTAAACGCTGTGAATCAGCTTGTCCTACAGATTTCTTAAGTGTTCGTGTATACTTAGGTGCTGAAACAACTCGTAGTATGGGTCTAGCATATTAATCTTTCTTTCTAAAGCTGTTTATAACAGCTTTAGAAACAATCTATTTAACTTCCAACTTTAAAAGCTTCAACAAAAATTCCAATTAAGAAACCACGTTTACAAATATTTAAATAATAAAAAAATTTTGAGTTTTGAAATTTTAAATTTAAATATGAAATTAATTCAGATACTAGTAATATAATAAACAAATACTGAATTTGATATTGTGTAGTTTTAATGGTTAAACCAAAAAAATTCCCTATACAAAAGAATATAAAGAATAAAAATAAGATAATACTAATTGAGAGAGATGATTTCTGCAATTTGAAATAAAGAGCTTTATTTTATATAATATATAGTGATTAGCCTTCGTGACGGAATTGGTAGACGTGCCAGTTTTAGGAACTGGTGTCATACGGCGTGTCGGTTCGAGTCCGACCGAAGGCAATATATACCTATTATATAATAGAAAATATATAAATATTAAACTATTTATATATTTTAAATAACGTGTAATTAAAAATAAATATATTTTATATATTTTTTTAATTGAAATTTTTATTTTCCTAGCACTAAACTATCTTCCCAGGGGGTCTCCCCCCAAGTATTTTCGTCTCTTGTACGTTTCACTTCTCAGTTCGGGATGGAATAAGGTGGTTCCATACAAGCTTGAACACTAGGAAATTAGTACTGAGAAATAAATCTCAGTACTAGTATAAGGTCAAAATCAATGGGTCTATTAGTACAGCTCAGCTAAATCTATTACTAGACGTACACCTACTGCCTATCAAACGGCTGGTCTTGCCGTGACCTCATAGGGAGCACTCATCTTGAGGTGGGCTTCCCACTTAGATGCTTTCAGCGGTTATCCTCTCCACACTTGGCTACCCAGCGTTTACCACTGGCGTGATAACTGGTATACCAGAGGTGTGTTCTTCCAGGTCCTCTCGTACTATGGAAGAATCCTCTCAATGCTCCAACGCTTACACCGGATATGGACCGAACTGTCTCACGACGTTCTGAACCCAGCTCACGTACCGCTTTCATGGGCGAACAGCCCAACCCTTGGGACGTACTACCGCCCCAGGTTGCGATGAGCCGACATCGAGGTGCCAAACCTTCCCGTCGATGTGAACTCTTGGGGAAGATCAGCCTGTTATCCCTAGAGTAACTTTTATCCGTTTAGCGACGGCCCTTCCACACGGAACCGTCGGATCACTAAGGCCGGCTTTCGCCCCTGCTCGACTTGTAGGTCTTGCAGTCAAGCTCCCTTCTGCCTTTACACTCTACGGCTGATTTCCGTCCAGCCTGAGGGAACCTTTGCACACCTCCGTTACCTTTTAGGAGGTGACCGCCCCAGTCAAACTGCCCACCTGAAACTGTCAAGCGTCCTGCTTCAAGGAACGCCATTAGAATTCTAGCTTCTCCAGAGTGGTCTCTCACTGATGGCTCCAAGATACCCAGAAGTATCTCTTCATAGCCTCCCACCTAGGCTGCGCAAGAAAAGCCCGAACCCAATTCCAAGCTACAGTCAAGCTTCATAGGGTCTTTCTGTCCAAGTGCAAGTAGTCCGCATCTTCACAGACATGTCTATTTCACCGAGTCTCTCTCCGAGACAGTGCCCTGATCGTTACGCCTTTCGTGCGGGTCGGAACTTACCCGACAAGGAATTTCGCTACCTTAGGACCGTTATAGTTACGGCCGCCGTTCACCGGGGCTTCAGTCGTGAGCTTCGGATAAATCCTAACCTACTTCCTTAACCTTCCGGCACTGGGCAGGCGTCAGCCCCCATATGTTGTCTTACGACTTTGCGGAGACCTATGTTTTTGATAAACAGTCGCCAGGGCCTGGTCACTGCGGCCCACCTTTAGAGTGGGCACCCCTTCTCCCGAAGTTACGGGGTCATTTTGCCGAGTTCCTTAGAGAGAGTTATCTCGCGCCCCTTAGTATACTCTACTAACCTACCTGTGTCGGTTTACGGTACAGGTATTTTATATTTAACAGTAGTTCGAGCTTTTCTTGGAAGTATGATAGATAATAAATACCTGCTTCGAGAGCAGATACACATCGTTTCTTAGCTCAAAATAGTTTTTCTTCTATTTCTCAACACCTCGAAGACTTGTACTGAAATCCAATAACAGCAAATCTCTACCTTCTCCGTCCCTCGGTACCAAATATAAAATAGTACAGGAATATTAACCTGTTTGCCATCGACTACGCTTTTCAGCCTCGCCTTAGGTCCTGACTCACCCTCCAAGGACGAACCTAGTGGAGGAATCCTTAGGTTTTCGGGGCATTGGATTCTCACCAATGTTTGCGTTACTCAAGCCGACATTCTCACTTCTGCTTCGTCCACAAATACTTACATATTTGCTTCACCCTAGAGCAGAACGCTCCTCTACCGATATTATAATTAATATCCCACAGCTTCGGCAGATCATTTAGTCCCGGACATTTTCGGCGCAAGATCGTTTAACCAGTGAGCTATTACGCACTCTTTAAAGGATGGCTGCTTCTAAGCAAACCTTCTGGCTGTCTTGACAATCTCACCTCCTTTGCCACTTAACAATCATTTTGGGGCCTTAGCTAGTGATCTGGGCTGTTTCCCTCTTGACAATGAAGCTTATCCCCCACTGTCTCACTGGCTAGAAAATAGCGTATCTAGTATTCAGAGTTTGCCACGATTTGGTACAGCTTTCGCCGCCCGCACCGAAACAGTGCTTTACCCCTAGATAGCCTCGCTAACCGCTGCGCCTCAACGCATTTCGAGGAGAACCAGCTAGCTCCGAGTTCGACTGGTATTTCACCCCTAACCACAACTCATCCCCTGATTTTTCAACATCAGTGGGTTCGGACCTTCACGTGGTATTACCCAAGCTTCATCCTGGTCATGGTTAGATCACCCGGGTTCGGGTCTAGAATACGTGACTTAACTCGCCCTATTCAGACTTGCTTTCGCTCTGGCTCCGGATTCTTGTCCTTAACCTTGCCACGCATTCTAAGTCGCCGGCCCATTCTTCAACAGGTACGCGGTCAGTACTTAAGTACCTCCCACTGCTTGTCAGCATAGGGTTTCATGTTCTATTTCACTCCCCTACAGGGGTTCTTTTCACCTTTCCCTCACGGTACTACTTCACTATCGGTCACCTAAGAGTATTTAGCCTTACGAGGTGGTCCTCGCTGATT
>Ga0222713_10000151_pt1:25000-74434 | contig 74434 bp, 68 predicted proteins | sample C33_649DmetaG_FD_165061 | JGI IMG/M metagenome (GOLD analysis project Ga0222713, IMG submission 165061) | Estuarine water microbial communities from San Francisco Bay, California, United States - C33_649D | ecosystem: Environmental > Aquatic > Marine > Unclassified | place: USA...
TAATTAAACTTTACGTGAATAGTACTCAATAACTAATAATTCGTTAATTGAAACTCCAATTTGATCACGAGCAGCGAAATCTTTTACAGTACCTGATAATTTATCTAAATTAGCATCTAAATGTAATGGAACTGCTTGTGCCTCTGCACCTTCAACTGATTTTTTAATGAAATTACGTGATTTTTCACGCACTTCAATTTTATCATTAACACTACATAAAAAACTTGGAATTGTTACTCGACGGCCATTAACAGCAATATGACCATGATTTACTAATTGACGTGCACCTGCAATAGTTTTTGCAAGACCTAAACGGAACACAATGTTATCTAAACGTGTTTCAATAATTTGTAATAAGTTTTCACCAGTCGAACCGTTACGACGTTTTGCTTCACGAACATAACGAATTAATTGACGTTCAGTTAAACCATAGTTAAAACGTAATTTTTGCTTTTCTTTTAATTGAAGACAATATTGTGATTCTTTTACCATACGTTTTTTTGGACCATGTTGGCCAGCTGGATAATTTCGACCACAAACTTTTTGTGTTAACCCAGGTAATTCGCCTAAACGACGAATAATTCGTAATTTTGGACCTCTGTATCGAGACATAAATAGTATTTCTTTATTATTTTAATTATTTTAATAATATCTATCTTTCTTTTACTCAATACTGAGTAAAAGAAAGATAGATAAAAATTAGATTGTCGCTAATTGCTTAACTACTTGAAAACGAGCACGAGCACGTTTGAATTGGAACGTAGCTTCTACACGTTCTTTTTCATCTGTTACTTGCTCTAATTTAGCTTTTGCAGCTTCGAAAGCTGATTCAGCAGCATCTGATTTAATATCATCTGCGCCATCTGCTTCGTTTACTAAAATTGTGATTTGGTTATCTTTTACTAAAGCAAAACCACCCATTAATGCTACTGGAATCCATTCTGTTTTTGAACGAATTAAAGTAACACCAATATCTAATGCAGTAATTAATGGAGCGTGATTAGATAATACACCCATTTGTCCTGTATTAGTTGGAAGAATAATTTCTTCAGCCTGTTCATTCCAAAAAATTTGGTCAGGCGTCATGATACAAACTTGCAAACTCATAAGTCTTATTTAAATTAAAAATTACTGAAGTGTTGCAGCTTTTGCAATAGCTTCATCAATGTTACCAACTAAGTAGAATGATTGTTCAGGTAACTCATCTAATTCACCACTTAAGATTAGTTTGAAACCTGAAATAGTTTCAGCTAAACTTACATATTTACCAGGAGAACCTGTAAATACTTCAGCTACGAAGAATGGTTGTGATAAGAAACGTTCAATTTTACGAGCACGAGCTACAACTAAACGATCTTCTTCAGATAATTCGTCTAAACCTAAAATTGCAATAATATCTTGTAATTCTTTGTAACGTTGTAATGTTTGTTTAACATTTTGTGCTGTTTTGTAGTGATCGTCACCTACAATCCATGGCTGTAACATTGTTGATGTTGAATCAAGTGGATCTACCGCTGGGTAAATACCTTTTGCTGCTAAACCACGAGATAATACAGTTGTTGCATCTAAGTGAGCAAATGTTGTTGCTGGTGCTGGATCTGTTAAATCATCTGCAGGTACGTATACAGCTTGAATTGAAGTAATACTACCATCTTTAGTAGAAGTAATACGTTCTTGTAAACCACCCATCTCAGTTGCTAATGTTGGTTGGTAACCTACCGCTGATGGCATACGACCTAATAAGGCAGATACTTCTGAACCAGCTTGTACGAAACGGAAGATGTTATCAATGAATAATAATACATCTTGTTTGTTGATATCACGGAAGTACTCAGCCATAGTTAAGGCAGTTAAACCTACACGCATACGTGCACCTGGTGGTTCATTCATCTGACCGTAAATTAAGGCTACTTTAGATTCAGATAAGTTATTTTCGTTAATAACACCTGATTCTTTCATCTCCATGTATAAATCGTTACCTTCACGTGTACGTTCACCTACACCACCGAATACAGATACACCACCGTGTGCTTTTGCAATGTTGTTGATTAATTCCATGATTAATACAGTTTTACCTACACCTGCACCACCGAATAAACCAATTTTACCACCACGACGGTATGGAGCTAATAAATCAACTACTTTAATACCTGTTTCAAAAATTGATAATTTTGTATCTAAATCAACGAATGCTGGAGCTGCGCGGTGAATTGATAAAGTATCTTCAGCGTTACAGTCACCTAAGTTATCTACAGGATCACCTGTTACGTTGAAAATACGACCTAATGTAGTTTTACCTACTGGTACGCGTAATGCATCACCTGTATCAACTACTTCCATACCACGCATTAAACCGTCTGTTGCACTCATTGCTACAGCACGTACACAGTAATCACCTAATAATTGTTGAACTTCACAAGTGATAGAAAGTTCTTGACCAGCTTCATTTTTACCACGAACAATTAGTGCGTTGTAAATGTTTGGCATTTTACCTGGTGAAAATGTAACATCTAAAACTGGACCAATAACTTGTGTAATATGACCGATATTTTTTGTTTGTGTAGAAGAACTCATAAATTGAAAATGAAAATTTAAAAATAATTTTTATCTTTTTACAAAAGATACCTTGCAATTTTATTTGTATATCAATTATATGTACTAAATAAAATTTATTTGTAGCAAAAATCTACAAAATAAAGAATTGATTTATGTTATATGAATAATTAATATATTAACATAATAATTTCGATATCTCAATACTCATTTATATTTTAATAAATATATTCCTCTATATTAAGAGGAATATATTAAAGTATGAACTACTTATTAAGCATTAACCGAACTTACCTGAAGTTGAAGCGATTAAGAAAGCCGCATAAGTTAATACGAAGCCTGCTGAGAAGTGAGCTAAACCTACTACACGTGCTTGAACAATTGATAAAGCAACCGGTTTATCTTTCCAGCGAACTAAGTTAGCAAGAGGTGTACGTTCATGAGCCCAAGCTAATGTTTCGATTAATTCTTGCCAGTAACCACGCCATGAAATTAAGAACATAAAACCTGTAGCGTAAATTAAGTGACCGAATAAGAACATCCAAGCCCAAACAGATAAACTGTTCATACCAAATGGGTTGTAACCGTTAATTAATTGTGATGAGTTTAACCATAAGTAATCACGTAACCAGCCCATTAAGTAAGTTGATGATTCATTAAACTGGTTAACATTACCTTGCCAAATACCTAAATGTTTCCAATGGAAGTAGAAAGTAACCCAACCAATCGTGTTTAACATCCAGAATACAGCTAAGTAGAATGCATCCCAAGCTGAGATATCACATGTACCACCACGACCTGGACCGTCACAAGGGAAGCTGTAACCAAAGTCTTTCTTATCTGGCATTAATTTAGAACCACGTGCATCTAATGCACCTTTAACTAAAATTAATGTTGTTGTATGTAAACCTAATGCAATTGCATGGTGTACTAAGAAATCACCAGGGCCAATAGTTAAGAATAATGAATTTGTATCATTATTAATAGCTTCTAACCAACCTGGTAACCAAATACCTTGACTTGCTACACTTGCACTACTTGCAGATGTTGATAATAAGAAATCAAAACCATAAGCAGTTTTACCTTGTGCTGCTTGAATCCATTGCGCAAATACAGGCTCAATTAAGATTTGTTTTTCAGGTGTACCAAAAGCTTGTACAACATCGTTATGTACGTATAAACCAAGTGTATGGAAACCTAAGAATAAACTAACCCAACTTAAGTGAGAAATAATTGCTTCTTTATGCTCTAGCATACGTGCTAAAACATTATTTTTATTCGCTTCTGGATCATAATCACGAACAAAGAAGATTGCACCGTGAGCAAACGCACCACACATAATGAAACCAGCAATATATTGATGGTGAACATATAATGCTGCTTGAGTAGTGAAATCTTGTGCTAAGAAAGCATATGGAGGTAATGAATAGATATGCTGTGCAACCATTGAACAAATTGTACCAACACTAGCTAAAGCTAAGCCTAATTGGAAATGTAATGAGTTGTTAACAGTATCAAATAAACCTGTATGACCACTACCTAACTTACCTGCTGGTGCAACGTGTGAATCTAACATTTCACGCATGCTATGACCAATACCAAAATTAGTACGATACATATGACCTGCAAGAATAAAAATTACAGCAATTGCTAAATGGTGATGGGCCATATCAGTTAACCATAAACTTTGCGTTTGTGGATGGAAACCACCAAGGAAAGTTAAGATTGCAGTACCAGCACCTTCAGAAGTTGAAAATGCATGTGATGCTGTATCTGGGTTTTCTGCGTAAACAGCCCAGTTACCAGTAAAGAATGGTGCTAAACCAGCTGGGTGCGGTAATACAGTTAAGAAGTTATCCCAACCTACACGTTGACCGCGTGATGCTGGAATAGCTACGTGAACTAAGTGACCTGTCCAAGCTAATGAACTAACACCAAATAAACCAGCTAAATGGTGGTTTAAACGTGATTCAGCATTTTTAAACCATGATAAAGCTGGTTGGAATGATGGTTGTAAATGTAACCAACCTGCGAATAAGAATACAGCAGCTAAGATCATTAAGAAAATAGAGCTAGTATATAATTCTTGGTTAGTACGAATACCAATTGTATACCACCATTGGTATACACCTGATGTTGCAATATTTACTGGACCTGAAGCGCCACCGCGTGTGAAAGCTTCAACTGCAGGTTGACCAAAGTGTGGATCCCAGATTGCATGAGCAATTGGACGAACATGAAGTGGATCTGCAACCCACTGTTCAAAGTTACCTTGCCATGCTACATGGAATAAGTTACCTGATGTCCATAAGAAAATAATAGCTAATTGACCAAAGTGTGATGCGAAGATTTTTTGATATAATCGCTCTTCAGTCATACCGTCATGACTTTCAAAATCATGAGCAGTTGCGATACCAAACCATAGCCTACGAGTTGTTGGATCTTGGGCAAGAGCTTGGCTAAATTTTGGGAATTTTGTTGCCATGTTAAATTCTCCTGTCGTTTATATTTTGAAAAGAATTAATAAATAAAAATTGAATTTTGAATATATTAAAAACATATATTCAAAAAACAATTTCAAAGAGTTTTAGAGGGTTTCTTAACCAACGGCTAAGATACGCGCTAAGAAGAATGACCAAGTCGTTGCAATACCACCTAATAAATAGTGTGCAACACCTACTGCACGACCTTGAGTAATACTTAATGCACGTGGTTGAATTGCTGGAGCTACTTTAAGCTTGTTATGTGCCCAAACAATTGATTCAATTAATTCTTGCCAATAGCCACGACCACTGAATAAGAACATTAAACTAAATGCCCAAACGAAGTGTGCACCTAAGAAAATTAAACCGTATGCTGATAATGCAGAACCATATGATTGAATTACTTGTGATGATTGTGCCCAAAGGAAATCACGTAACCAACCGTTAATTGTGTTCGCACTCTGTGCAAAGTTACCACCTGTAATATGTGAAACACCATTTGCACCTACAGTACCCCAAACATCTGATTGCATTTTCCAACTAAAGTGGAAAATTACAATTGAAATTGAATTGTACATCCAGAATAAACCTAAGAATACATGATCCCATGCTGATGATTGACATGTACCACCACGGCCTGGACCGTCACAAGGGAAACGGAAACCTAAGTTTGCTTTATCTGGGATTAAACGTGAACTACGTGCATATAATACACCTTTTAATAAAATTAACACAGTTACATGGATAGTAAATGCGTGAATGTGATGTACCATGAAATCTGATGTGCCTAATGCAATCGGCATCATTGCAACTTTGTTACCAACAGCAACAACGTCGCCACCCCAACTTTGGCTAGTAGCAGCTAAAGCATTTGGTGCTGTAAAACCAGGAGCTGTAAAATGTGTATTTTGTACCCATTGAGCAAAAACTGGTTGTAATTGAATTGCAGTATCAGAGAACATATCTTGTGGACGACCTAATGCACTCATTGTATCGTTGTGAATGTATAAACCAAAGCTATGGAAGCCTAAGAAAATACAAACCCAGTTTAAATGAGAAATGATCGCATCACGGTGACGTAAAACACGGTCTAATAAGTTGTTGTAGTTATTAGTTGGATCATAATCACGTACCATAAAAATAGCACCATGAGCACCAGCACCTACAATACAGAAGCCACCAATCCATGTATGGTGTGTAAATAATGATAACTGAGTACCATAATCTGTAGCTAAGTATGGGTATGGTGGCATTGAGTACATATGATGCGCAACAATAATTGATAACGAACCAAATAATGCTAAGTTAATAGCTAATTGAGCATGCCAAGAAGTTGTTAAAATTTCATATAAACCTTTATGGCCTTCACCAGTAAATGGACCTTTATGAGCTTCTAAAATTTCTTTAATGCTATGACCAATACCCCAATTAGTGCGGTACATATGCCCAGCAACTAAGAATAATACAGCAATAGCTAAATGATGATGAGCTGTATCAGTTAACCATAAGCCACCTGTAGTTGGGTTTAAACCACCTTTGAAAGTTAAGAAATCACTATATGCATTCCAATCTAATGTAAAGAATGGAGCTAAACCTTTAGAAAAACTTGGGTATAACTGTGCCATTAAATCAGCATTGAATAAAAATTCATGCGGTAATGGAATTTCTTTTGGATCAACACCAGCATCTAATAATTTGTTTACTGGTAATGAAACGTGAATTTGGTGACCAGCCCATGCTAAACTACCAAGACCTAATAAACCAGCTAAGTGGTGGTTTAACATTGATTCTACGTTTTGGAACCATTCTAATTTAGGTGCAGCTTTATGGTAATGGAACCAACCAGCAAAGAACATTGCAGCAGCCATGATTAAAGCACCAATAGCTGTAGTATATAATTGTAATTCACTAGTAATACCTGAAGCTCTCCATAATTGGAAGAAACCTGAAGTAATTTGAATACCTTGGAAACCACCACCTACATCAGCGTTTAAGATTTCTTGACCAACAATTGGCCAAACAACTTGCGCACTAGGTTTGATATGAGTTGGATCAGTTAACCAAGCTTCATAGTTTGAAAAACGTGCACCATGGAAATACATACCACTTAACCAAATAAAGATAATACCTAATTGGCCAAAGTGTGCACTAAATACTTTTCTTGAAATTTCTTCAAGATCGTTTGTTTGTGTGTCGAAATCATGCGCATCAGCATGTAAGTTCCAAATCCATGTTGTTGTAGTTGGACCTTTTGCTAATGTTCTTGAGAAATGGCCAGGTTTTGCCCATTTTTCAAAACTAGTTGCAACTGGATCTCGATCCACGATAATTTTTACTTTTTTCGCTTCACGTTCTGGAGGACTAATTGTCATGGCGAAAAATTCTCCTTGTATAAATTACGTAAATTCAGTAACGATGAAAATAAATTAAAAATTAATTTAATTTTATTTAAAGGTTTTGAATTAATATGTTTTAGATAAAATTCAGAGGTATGAAAATTGTTTTATTAATAAATTAATCCAACAATTATTAATTTAATTAATAATATACTATATAAAATTAGTGCATATAGGGTTTATGTTCATTTTTGTGAGGATAATTACTCCTCACAAAAATAATTAAAAAATTAAGCACCCACTTTTTGTTTTGCTTTATACATAACTTCTAATGAAATTTCACTTAAATTATTATCGACAGCATATTTTTCTGTATTACGTTTTACTTTTCCACGAACAAAACCTGGAATTTTTTGTAGTTCAGCTAAACTTTCTTCAGTCCAAGGTACGACTGATGGCTCATCATTAGTATTTGTAATTGTTTTAGTATCATGACCACCAAAAATTTCTAATAAGTGATCTTCCATACCTAAAGTAAATGAGTTATAAATTAAATCAGCAATTTGATTCGCACCTTCATAACCTAAAAATGGTTTATAACTTAAAGTAAAGTTTTGAATATGAACAGGAGCAGAAATAACCCCACATGGAATTGATAAACGTTTACCAACATGACGTTCCATTTGTGTCCCAAAAATAGCTGCTGGTTCTAATTCTTCAATTAATTTTGCAATTTGGTTATGATCTTCAGTAATTAAGACTTGATCACAGAATCCATCTACCTGATCACGGAACCAATCAGCATCGTATTTACAATATGTACCAGCTAAAACAACTTGAATACCAATTTCACGTGTTAATAATTTAGTCATATAGGCAGCATGAGTACTATCACCAAATACAATTGCACGTTTACCTGTTAAATTTTGGCAATCAATTGAACGAGCAAACCAAGCTGCTTGTGATAAAAATTGAGTTTGTTGATTAATATAATCATCAAAATTAACTACTTCAGCATTTTGTTGATTAACTAATGTTTCAACTTCATTAATAAAATTCTTTGTTTCAACTAAACCAAACGGGCAAATATCAACATATGGCATATTTAGTTCTTCCTCTAAATATTTTGCTGACATTAAACCTACTTCACGATAAGGAACAATATTAAACCATGCTTTATTAATTTTTGCTAAATCAGAAATCGCTGCACCTTCTGGTAAGACTAAATTAACATCAATACCTAAATCAGCAAGCAAACGTTTTAATTCACGACAATCATGAGTATTATGAAATCCTAACGTAAACATACCTACAATATTAACAGACGGTCGTTCTGTTTTTTTATTATCTAACGTACCTGCCTTCGAATATTTATTAACATAAAATTTAACAACTTGCTCTAAAGTTTTATCTGCAGCTTGTAATTCATTCACACGATAATGATTTACATCAGCTAACAATACATCACAATTTGTCTGTTGTGTTGCTTTTTCAACAAAATTTGCTAAATCTTCTTGTAAAATACTTGATGTACAAGTTGGTGTAACGATAACTAAATCTGGAGTGTCAGTTAAATCTTTTTGTACAATATTTTCAATTACTTTTTCTTGTGAACCACGTGCTAAAACATGGCGATCAACAATACTTGCAGTAACAGGAGTAAAATCACGTTCACGTTCTAACATTGAACGCATAACATTAAAATAATCATCTCCTAATGGAGCATGCATAATTGCATGAACATTTTTAAAACTACTTGCTACACGTAATGTACCAATATGCGCTGGGCCCGCATACATCCAATAAGCTAATTTCATAAAAATCAATTTTTTATTATTTGTTATATTAATTATGAATTTTATTTCATCAAGATAATAGTATTATTATTAATCATATATATTTATATTTTTTTATTTTTTTAAAAGTATTTAAAATACTAGTAAAAATAAAAAAATCCGAGCATAATAATAATTAAATTACGAATTTACGATATATTTTATATACTACTCTACTATTTAATAGTTTAGTATTTAATAAATAAAAACACTGTTGGAGGATTCCTGTGTTATTATTAGCTAAATTACCGGAAGCTTATGCTCCATTTGATCCAATTGTAGATGTATTACCGGTTATTCCAGTACTTTTCATCTTATTAGCTTTTGTATGGCAAGCAGCGGTAAGTTTCCGTTAAATTGAAACAACCCAACGTTTAACCTAAACAAAAATTTACAATTTACAATACGCTATGAATTTTGAAATTCTTTTCCAATTAGCCGCTTTAGCTTTTATCGTAGCGGCAGGTCCACTTGTGATTGTATTATTATCATTCCGTGGCGGAAACCTATAAGCAAAAACCATAAAAAATTATGCCTATCGCTGATTCTCAAGTCTTCATTGCATTATTTTTAGCTTTAGCAACTGGGATTTTTGCTGTACGTCTTGGAGTAGCATTATATAAATAATTTTTTTATTTATATAATAAATAAGCTTAAAAATAATAAACGCAAAAAATACTATTATTTAAAGTATTTTTAATTATCAAGTTTAACTAACTAATTTTAATTAATTAGTTAGTTTAAAAAATTAAATTTTGACAAGAGATTATATCTAGATATAATATATATCTAAATGGGGTATCGCCAAGCGGTAAGGCATCTGGTTTTGGTCCAGACATTCGGAGGTTCGAATCCTTCTACCCCAGACTAATCTTCTATACAAAATTTAATACAAATGTTAATGTAAGAAAAATAAAAATTAACGACCAAGTTAAAACATCAACAAATTTTTTTGCATTTTTATAGTTTGAAAAAAAACCTGTTTCATTAAATTTTCGTAATACAATATTTTCAGTAGGTGTTTGTGGAATTACAATTAATAAAATTAATACTCCACTTAATAATTGGATGATTTTAATCATTTTTATAAATAAATTTATTTATTGAACCTATAGCTTGTCTATAAAAAGTCTTTATGCTATAATTATTTAAAATATTTCAGCCGGGATAGCTCAGTTGGTAGAGCAGAGGACTGAAAATCCTCGTGTCACCAGTTCAAGCCTGGTTCCTGGCAAAGTGCCCAACATTAATGTAAATGCAATTGGATTTTGTATATAGAGTATATCAGATATATACACAAAGTTATTCAGATAAAAAGAAATTAATTGCAGTTTCATTTGGACAAGATTCTATTAGTCTTTTATTTATTTTGTTTTATATTCAACAAACATTAAAACATTCAATCCATTTACTACATTGCAATCATTTTTATCAAACAAATAATTTTTATATTCTTCGAGAAGGTTTTAAAATTAGTTATTTAGTAAATAGTAATTTAATTGTTAGTTGTCCAATTAATACTTTACAAACTGAAACCAAACAACGATTATGGCGCCATCGAATTTTTAAACGAACTGTAAATTTAGTCAAATTAAATTCAATTTATTTAGGTCATACAAAAACTGATAAAATTGAAACAATTTTATTTAATCTATTTCGTGGATCAAATTTAACTAATTTAAGTAACTTTACTGACCAAAGTATTTATTTTGACCATGAATGTTTTAAAAATTCACGAAATAATTTATTTGTTCAAATTAATCCGGTTTCTAAAATTAAATTTTTTCGACCTTTATTTAATATTTCACGACAAACTGTAAAAAATATTATTAAAAATAATAAAATTCCAAATTTAATTGATTTTAGTAATTTTGATATTCAATTTAGTCGAAATAAAATTCGATTATTATTAGTACCATTATTAAAACTCTATTTCAATCATAATATTGAAACACAAATTGAAAGAACATTACTGCAAGCTGAACTTGATAATGTCTATTTTAAAAAAGTAATAACAAAATTACTAGTAAATAAAAGACAAATCAATAAATCTAAATTTAAAAAATTGTCGAAAGCCGAAAAATATCGTTTTTTAAAACAAGTTGTAACTTGCTATTCTGGGAAAGATGTTAATTTTAACTTAATTAAAAAACTCGAAACAAAAATTTAATTTTTGGGTCACCCGGGACTCGAACCCGGAACTAGTCGGTTAAAAGCCGAATACTCTACCATTGAGTTAGCAACCCTACAAGTAACATTGTAATAAATAATGTAATTTTTAGCAACTGCCAAATTTTTTTTTTCAATGGAACTAATTAAATTCCATTGAAATAATAATATTAAACAACGAATGAGTTTAAAATTCCTACTGCGAACACAAGAAGGAACCAAATACCAACCCCTGAGAATACTACACCTTTGTTATCGCTCCAACCTTCTGGAGTTGCGAAAACAACTGGTACACCAATTACTAAAAGGAATGATACAGCAATTAATGCAAATAAAGCTAATTGAAAAATAGCAAGCATAGCCTTGATTTCCTTATTATTATGAATTTTTTACTACTTTATTAATCTTAGTATACCGCATACGAAATATAAAGTCGCTACCTTTTCAAATACTTTTAAAATAAATCAATTGACATACTAATAAATATTTATTATCATGACAATATACGCGGATATTGCATAATGGTAGTGCCCTTGCCTTCCAAGCAAGAGGCGCGGGTTCGATTCCCGCTATCCGCTCCAATTTTATTAAATTCTTTGGAATTTCTGGCGGGTGTAGCCAAGTGGTAAGGCAGTGGATTGTGACTCCACCATTCGCGGGTTCAAACCCCGTCATTCGCCTAATATATTTATTATTTATAAACAACTTAAAAAACTTGAAGGGTATTTGATAAGTAGTTATACTAAGATAAGAAACAAAATAAAAGTTTTAACTTTTTTACCTTAAATACTATATAAGGAGTGTTACGCATGTCTGGTGCTACAGGAGAACGCCCTTTTTCTGATATTTTAACTAGTATTCGTTACTGGGTTATTCACAGCATTACAATTCCATCGTTATTCATTGCCGGTTGGCTGTTTGTGAGTACTGGTCTGGCTTATGATGTTTTTGGAAGTCCAAGACCAAATGAATATTTTACTGAAGATCGACAAGAAGCTCCGCTTATTACCGATCGTTTCAATGCATTGGAACAAGTAAAAACATTATCTGACGTAAATTAAGCGAGATTCATAATGACTGCAAGAAAATCGTATACTTACCCAATTTTTACTGTTCGTTGGTTATCTGTACATGCTTTAGCTGTACCTACAGTATTTTTCTTAGGTGCAATTACTGCAATGCAATTTATTCAACGTTAAGAACAAAGTGAGATTAATATGGCGAAACCAAATCCCAACAAACAATCTGTAGAATTAAATCGTACCAGTTTATACTGGGGTCTTTTATTAATTTTTGTATTAGCGGTTTTATTCTCTAGTTATATTTTTAACTAAAAATTAGCTTAAATACACATTTCGCTATTAGTACTTTTTAATAAAAATATTAAAAAGTACTATATATCAAGGAGATATAGATATGTCTAATACTGGAACAACTGGTCGTATCCCATTATGGCTTGTTGGTGTTGTTGCTGGAACAGCAGCACTTACATTAGTAGGTATTTTCTTCTATGGTTCGTACGTAGGTTTAGGTTCATCATTATAATAATGAAACTATAATCCATATATAACCATATATAATAAATACCTTTGTGTTTTTATTATGCTCGTAATCGTATTACGAGCATAATTTATTTTATAATTTTTTACCAATTGGACGTCGTGATTCAGATCCCCAATTTTTATTAATTAATCCGAATTCACTTTGTTGTTCTTTAGAATTTCTTTTTAAATCTTTGATTAAAAATTCTAAATCTGGTGTTCGAATAATTTCATCTTTTAATAATTTACAAACTAATAAATCTAAACTTTCGCGATTTTCATCTAATAATTTAATTGCTTGATTATAACTTTGTAACATTAAAGAACTTGTTAAATATTCTTTTGAATTTTCTAATTCGTTATTCCAATTGCTCGAATTTCCAGTTAAGAATGAATTTGTTTGATAATATTCATCCGGTGGAATCCATTCTAAATTTCTTTCAACTTGTTGTGGATCTGGTAAATAAATACGATACCAATCACTAAAAACACGTGTTGAAAACTCAAATTCTGTGGCTACTTGAGCTTGCCAAATAGAACTTGGTAAGAAACTTTGCGCTTGTTGTTGTGCTAATGTTTCCGTTTCACGAACATTAAAAGCATTTGTAAACTCATCAACTTCACTTGATAAATTAATTTCAGTTTTTGTTGAAAAAGTATTTAATAAATCTGTTTTATCAGTTTGCCCAAAATATTCTTTCTCATTGAAATTAGTTAATAATTTCACATTATTCTGAATAGCAATAGTTTTACTATATAAATACCAATGATCAACCATTAAACAAATTAAATTTTGTGCAAATTCAATATCTTCAATACCTAAATCAGATAAATTAATTTCAGCAGAATAATTTTCTAAGAATAAAACTTCTGCAGCTTTACCTGCATAACAACCAATTAATCGTTCTTCTAATTGTGAACGATGAGCAAATTGGAAAAAATAGGTTTGTAAATTCTTATTAATTTGAAGTGCACGAATATTTAAACGACGAGGCCATAAATATGTAACTAAAATATCTGGATGTTCAGTTAATAATAAACTAATTAATAATTTACCAACTTGATAATATGCTAGTTGAATAATTTCTAAATTATCTTTAGAAGTTGAAACTGGTTTTTCAAAACCAATTGTTGTTGTTCGATCAATACCAAATTCAATTGTTTCAATTGTATGATTAGTTGAATTTAAAACCGCTGATAAAGTCGATTGGTTCATAATACTTGCAATATCAGCTGCACTATAACCAACTGTACGGCCAATAAAATAGTCCCAATTAATTGATTTATCAGTTCCTAAATTTTGACTATATAAATTAAAAATTTCTCCACGCTTTTCGGCATTTGGTAATCCAAGTTCTAAAACACGATCAAATCGCCCTGGACGTAAAACTGCTGGATCTAAGGTTTCTGGGCGATTTGTTGCACCAATAACAACAACCCCATTACGACCTTGTACGCCGTCTAATTCAACTAAGAATTGCATTAAAATGCGTAACTTTTCTTTATACATTTCTTGTTGACCACTATCAGATCCTGAATTTTCAGTTTTGATTTCAATTTGATATTTTGTTGATAATGATTCTAAAATTTCATCAGCACCCATTGGGTTTTGTAATACTTGTTCACGTTTTTCTGCTAATGTATCAATTTCATCAATAAAAACAATACATGGAGCTAATTGTCGTGCTTCTTGGAATACAAGTTCTAACTTTAATGCACCCGATTCTCCTGGTTCTAATAATGAACTACCAGATAAAGCAATAACTGGGACTTCAGCTTCACCAGCAATAGCTTGTACTAATAAAGTTTTACCAGTTCCTGGAGGACCGGTTAATAAAATTCCACGAGGAATAATTTTACTTAAAGAAAAATCACGACCTGAATTTCGTAAGAACCAAACAATTTCAATAATTTCCGGAATTAAATTTTTAATTCCACCAATATTATTAAAATTTTTAGTTGTTTTTGAAATAATTCTAAAGCCTTTTTCCTTTTGACCCATTAAAATTTCAATTTCTTGTTTTAATTCCTCATCAACAAACCCTAATAACGCTACTAAATCTAGTAAATAAACAAGTAATTCACGACCATAATTATCAGCTAATGCTCTTAATACTTGAAAAACTAAAAATGCAAACCCAATTTGTGCAGTAATTAACCATGATTTAACAGTTAATGGTTCCCATAAACTGGTGAATAAAATATTTTTTTGTGGATTAAAAATAGATGGTAAGCTTTTATATTCTCCACTCGCTAAATAATTGGTTTTGTAATCATTTACAAACGGTGCAGTAGTATACTGAGCCATATTTATTTGAGTATGATTCTTTAAAAAACCAGGATTAAAATCAAATTGTGTATATTCTGCTTTAATCGAATTAATTGGGAAATTTGATTGTAAAATTGGTAATGGTAAACTCGATTTTGTAATTTTAGCCAATTCCTTTTGTGATAAATTTGGGAACTGAAGAATATCTTTTGAATTAATATTTGAGATTAATGGTTTAATAAAACTTCCCGATTGAAACACTGGTAAATTTTGTAACCAATATTCATTTTGATTTTTAACTGAACGTGGTTTAAAAACTTGGGTAGTATTTAATGGAGATTCAAAAATACCAAAGAAATTTTGTGGGGATGTTAAACGATTATTTGAAAGTACCTTTGTTAACCAATTACGCATATTGATTTGTTGATCAACAGTTTCAAATTTCCAATCAAATCCAGTATCTGAATCAACAATTGGGCTGGGTCCTGAATATGTAAATTGGAATTGTGAATTTTCATCAATATTTAAATTCTTAGTTTGAATTAAATATTTTGGTGGTTTTGAAATATCAGTACTAAATTCACTTTTTACTAAAAAACTAAATGGTAATTGTAATTCAAGTACATGAGGAGTCTGCTGATTATTAATACAAATTGGAGCAAATAACTTATTATCTGGATATAAATATCCAGACATAATCCGATTTGGGATCGGATTAATAGGGTTAATTTTATCTGTTAATTGACCATCAAAAAATTTAATGATTTCTGAATTAAACTTAGATTTATAATTTTTTGTTGATAATGATGGTACATTAATTTGATCAAAATTTGACGAATCTCTAATACCCGTCGTTATTTGATGATTAATATTTTTCTCTAAAAACTTAATATTTTTTGACGAAGATGAACTGATTGGTTGGTCTTCTGGTTTAACCATTGAGATTGAACCTAATTTACTTAAATCAGTAAATGAATTACGACTTTGAATTTTAAAAGGTAAAATATCTTTTTTTAAAGAATTATTATCAATTCGATTGTAAAATGTTGAAGAAAAATTATTTGTTTTTTTATTAAAAACTGAAGCTTTAAAATTATATGTTGAAGTTAACATACGTCGGTTTTTAAATTCAGATTTAATTAATAAATTATTATTTTTCCAATAACTTACTGCAGTATTTAAATTTTTATTTTTTAAAATTGTAAAGGTTTCCCAATCAATTTTATCTGATGGGGAAATTACTCCGGGTAAATTTTTATTAAAAAAATATTTACGTTGAATTGGATAATATTCACTTTGTAAATAATCATTTAAACCTAAAAAGAACGGAATTAAACTAATAATAATCGGTAAACTCGGTTCTTTACTAACTAACTGTGTGCGCATCGATAAACGATGATCTTGAATCTTATGAGAAAAAGATTCAAATAACGAATTCCAAATATTTAAAGAATTTGTTTTGGTAAATTTGTCTTTATTCATAAAGTAAGAAAATAAGGAACTGATAATCACTTGTTAAAGTGATAAATTTTAACTTTATTTTATTTGTAGTTATATATACAGTATACACGATAGTAGTGTACTTTAAAATCAGAAATGATTAGTTAGCTTATTAAGCTAACTAATCAAAAAGTTATTTTTCAAACGATGAACGTAATTTAAATTCATTTGTACTTGGATTTAACCAATTAATTTGTGTTTGTGGACCTGTTGCTAATTCAATAGCTTGTTCAAGAACATTTGAATTTTTTAAATCAATATTTGAGATATTAAATTTCTCTAATAATAATTCAAATTCATTTACAAATGAATTATATGATTCATGCTGTTGATTTGAAATATAACGTCTGAATTTTTCCTCTTCAATTTTTGTTAACGGACCACGCTGTCCGTATGGAATTGATCCGCGAACTTTTAATGGTGCTTCTTTATAAAGTGTAATTGTCTCAGATAATGCTTGTTTTAAGAATGAACGTGGAACAATTAAATCTAATAAACCATGATGTAATAAATACTCAGAAGTTTGGAAATCATCTGGTAATTGTTCTTGTAATGTTTGTTCAATAACACGACGACCAGCAAAACCGATTAATGCTTTTGGCTCAGCAAAAATTAAATCACCTAACATTGCAAAACTTGCTGTAACACCACCCGTTGTTGGTGAAGTTAAAACAGCAATATATAATAGTTTTGCACAATTTTGATGGACATGTAATGCAGCCGAGATCTTTGCCATTTGCATTAAACTAAAAATACCTTCTTGCATACGTGCACCACCTGAAGCACAAACTAAAATTAATGGTAAACCTTCTTGTGTTGAATATTCAATTAAACGCGTGATCTTTTCACCCACAACTGAACCCATACTGCCACCCATGAAATTAAAATCCATAACGCCTAATGCTACTGGAATACCATCTAATAAACCTGTACCTGTTTGAACACCATCTTGTAAACCTGTACGTTCTTGAGCTTCGCGTAGACGATCTGTATAGGCTTTTTGATCTTTAAATTCTAATGGATCTCCTGGGGATAATGTTTCATTGATTGGATGCCATGTATCAGAATCGATTAAATGTTCAATACGCTCTGAACTTGTCATTTGTAAATGGAATCCACATCCAAAACAAACACGTTGATTTTCTTTTAAATGTTTAATATATAAAATTACACCACAATGGTCACAACGAGTCCATAAGCCTTGCGTTGTACTAGTGTCTGTTTTTTTATACTTCGGTGCATTTAATAATTTTAATTTTCGTTGTTCTTCAATCCAAGATAAAATTGACATATTGATGCCTCCTGGTTAATTATTTTTTTATTTAAATTGAATCGGATTTTTATAAAAAACCCGATTCAAATCACGAATTTAGTTAATTGAATCTTTTTCAATGTAAATAAATAATGATGCCATTGCAACCGCTGGGAAAAGAAGTCCTGTTAAAGGAACTAAAATGCTTGGTAATAATTGTGCAGTCATAAACTTGAATAATAAAAATATTATTTTTAAATATATACTATCTATTATATAGATATATTACAGAAATAAAAAGTCTTTCATTGTCTTTTAAATTAGGCCCTACCGGATTCGAACCGATGACCCGCTGCTTGTAAGGCAGCTGCTCTACCAACTGAGCTAAAGGCCTGTATTTATACAATGAATAGTATAATATAGATCTTTTAACTTTGCAAGTGTAAAAGATCTATATATTATTAATTTTTTTAATTAAGTAATTTTGTTGAAACAAGCCCAGTACCTGCTGGAATACCTTGACCAACAATTACATTTTCGTGTAAACCTTGTAAAAAATCACGTTTTTTACTTAATGAACTTTTAATTAATACACGACTAACTTCTTGGAAACTTGCTGCTAGTAAAAAACTATCAGATTGTAAAACACTTTTACTAATACCTAAAACCATTGGTTCATATGTTGCTTCACGTAGACCAATTTGAGCAATACGTTGATTAAATTTTTTAATCCAAGTATGTTGGACTAATTCACCCGGTAATAATCCAGTTTCACCCGGTTCTAAAATTCGTACTCGACTGGTCATTTGACGAACAATTACTTCAATATGTTTTTCAGAAATTTTTACACCTTGATTAGAATAAGCTGTTTCAATATTTTCAACTAAAAAGTTTTGTGCTTCTAAAAAACTTTTATCCACAGCTGTAGACCAATGTTCTGTTGTTAATAATTCTAATTCACGTACAAATGCACTGCGTAACCTTAAGTGAACAGTATCTGATAGAACTTCACCACTTTGGCTTTCACGTGCTTCAAATAATTGTTCAATTTTTGGAATACCCTGAACAATATCTTCCGTTTGTAATCGACGTGATTTTAAAGTAACAATTAATTGATTCTTTTCAATTAGATCGTTATGGTCCACATGAACAATACCACGAGTAGAAGCTAAAATAGGTGTTCCTTGACGTAAAACAATACCATTAAAAGTTTTTTTAACAATTTGACCACTCGTTACTGCAGCCGCACCAGGTTCAATTTCTTCACCCCATCGAATTAAATTACCAACTTGGGTGTTTTTATGAGGATTATTTAATGGAATTTTAATTAAATCAGATGAATTTAAAATACATAAACTATTTTTAGAGTCTTTAGGAGTTAAAAATAAAAATTCACCAGTATTTTTTGAAAAAATATTACCAATACTGAATAAAGTATTTGCTAAAACAAAATTATTTTGAAAAGTTTGGAATTTTAAATTTTGCGTTTGTTCTAAAACAGATTTATAGTAGTAATAAATACTTAAACCACGAATAAATGATTGATTTAAATGTTTAAAGTTACTTGTAAATTTACTATATTTCGTATTATTTTTCTTTTCAAAAATTAATTGAACATGGCTTAATTCCTCAGATTTAAAATATCCGCTTTTGTCTTTATTAATTAATCGAATTTTTGGTTTTGGGTATTTAATTTTTTTGAAATCAGTTTTAGATTGTTTTGGAAGAATATTCGATTCTGGACTATATAAAAATTTATGAATTGATTTCTGTAAAGTTTTTGCAGAAATCGCTGAATTTTCATTACATTTTTTAATTAAAATAAGTCCTAAATTACTTAATACTTTACGATTTGATTTAACTAATTGTTTAGTAGAAGAAACTCTATACCAGTTACTTAAAATAAATTTAAGTGGTGGAATTTCAATATATTCAATATTTTGATTTGTTGAATTTATTAAATCAAACTTATTGTTTGAAATTAATTCACTCGAATCATACCATAACGATAATGGATTTGTTTGCAATTTTTCATACGATTTAATTTCAGTTAAATGACAATGATATTTTGGAATGGCAAAATTGAACTTTTCAAAATCATTTGGTAATAATTGATTTTTTACCATTTGAAGCCCATCGTTATTCATTAAAATCGGCCAAACGTTAAAATTTTGTGTTGTAACATTAACAGATTGAATTAATTTTTTATTAATTAAATTGGATTTTACTAATCCAGTTGTATATTGTAAAAACTGAGAATTTCCTTTAACGATTTTTCTATTTTTTTGAATTACTTTTTTAGGATTATTAATATCAATAGAAAAACTTAATCCTTTTGCAATTTCATTTTGATTTTTTGGATTAGTAAATGTTTTTCTATAGAAAGAATTAATATAATTAAATTGTCTTTTAGTTGAATTACTCTTATTTTTATTTGGATACCAAATTAAAATCTTTTTATTTTTAATATTTAAATAATCAATAAATAAGCCTAAATTTTTATCACTTGGTCTATAAACTAGACTATTTGATTTTTGAAATACCGAATTAATTTTTAATTGACAACTATAAAATCCAAAAGCTAAGGTGTTATTGATTAATTGTAAATATTGATTATAAGGTGAAATAAATGAATAACTACCTAAACTTGTTTTATTTGAAATTAAATCTCCCGGTAAAGCTAATGAGGTATTAATCTGAATAGTCTGTTGCGCAGAATTTTTTAGAATCCAAAAACTGCCCATTTGGGCCATACGTCGTGTTTCTGATAAACCGAAATGATCCGAGCTTTGTTCATGAAGATATTGGAAAGATTTTGGAATATTAAAATCTGATAAAGCAATTTTTTGTTGTTCAATAACTAAATTCATTGATTCATAAAAAATTTGCCCTGTTTCTGGTGAATAAACCGGATGACTTGATTCAGGTAATTGTTGTTTTGTTACTTTAATATAAGAAGCTTGTCCCAAAATAGTTTTAGGTGAAACAATTTCACCTTGTTTTACAAATAAAATACTACCAGGTGGTAATTGAGATTCAGTAATTTGAAAATTAACCGAATTTAAATTTGAAATAACCTCAATTAACGGCTTATTATTTTCTGTTGGAACATATTTAACCATAAAAGCAATCTTGCCATTTGGGGTACGAATAAAATGTCCTGGTAATGAACATAAGAAATTCACCTTCCCGGCGTAAGGTGAAATTAATGGTTTTAAGGCTTGATCTGAAAATACACCAACACCACCAGTATGGAATGTTCGCATTGTTAATTGTGTTCCAGGTTCACCAATAGATTGTGCTGCAATAACTCCTACAGCCTCTCCAATTTGAACCATATTACCAGATGATAAACTCCAACCATAACATTTTTGACATACAGTTGTTCGAGCTGAACATGTTAATGGAGAACGAACACAAATTTGTGTATGCTCTTTTGAAATTAAAAGCGCATCTTTGGGTGTAATAATACTGTTACGTAAATATGTATTTTCCTCAACCTGAACGCTTTTAGCTAATACGCGCCCAACTAATCGAGATTTTAAATTATCTCCTTGTAAAATACGATAATCTTCTGTTTGACAATCTAGAACTGAAATAACTGCATTTTGTGCTGAATCTACTAAACGGCGTGTTAAATAACCTGATGTTGCAGTACGTAAAGCAGTATCAACTAATCCTTTTCTGGCACCATAACATGAAATCAAATATTCAGTGATTGTTAAACCTTCACGAAAATTACTTTGAATCGGAAATTCTAAAATAGCACCTTGTGGATCCGCCATTAAACCACGCATTGCAATTAATTGACGAACTTGAGATACATTACCACGCGCACCCGAAAAAGCCATCATATAAACAGGATTAATTGGGTTTTTTGATTTGAAATTCTGAATCGCAGTTTGTCGAAGCTTATCACTAGTTTGGTTCCAAATATCAATTAAATATGTTGATTTCTCAACACTTGTTAATAAACCACGTTTGTTAAATTGATCGATTTGTTCATTTTCTAATTTAGTTTGGCTAATTAAAGTTGGCTTATCTGGTGGAATTTGTAGATCTTCAATACCTAATGAAATCCCAGCAACAGTTGCTTGATGAAAACCATTTAATTTTAATTTTTCTAAAAATTTAATAGTTTTACGTTCACCATAATTTACTAAATACCAAGAAACTAAATTTTTTACTTGCGTTTTATCAAAACAAGCATTAAAAAATATAGGCTTAGTATCAATACTAAAAATATTTGAATCAATTGAAGTCATAATAAATTAATTTTTTATTTTTAAGATTTAAACACTATGAATTAATTTATTCATTAATACTCTACCAGGAGTAGTTCGGTAAAAATAATTGGCTGATTGTTCTTTATTATTTTTAATAACCATATATGAATCATTAAAAAAATATTTTTTATCACCTTTTAAATTAATACGAATTTCAAGTGGTTTTGTTAAATCTTTAGCTTGTTTTTCTGAATTTAGTGTTTGTACAGGAATATTAAGTTTTAACCAAATAGGCGTATGCGTATGAAGTTTATTACTTTGATAATCAGATAAAATATCTGAAATATCTGTATACCAATTTGTACTACGCTTTAATAGTTCTGGGTTTGAAATTTTATTTTTTAATAAAGTTAAATAATAACAACCAAGAACCATATCTTGTGTTGGAAGGAGTAATGGTTGACCAGATGCTGGAGATAATAAATGATTACACGCTAATAATAAATTAAATGCTTCAGCACGTGCAGCAGTTGAAAGAGGAATATGAACTGCCATTTGATCTCCATCAAAATCAGCATTAAAAGCTGGACATACTAATGGGTGTAGTAAAATTGCTTTACCTTCAACTAATTTTGGAACAAAAGCTTGAATACCTAGACGGTGTAAAGTTGGAGCACGGTTAAGTAGAATTGGATGACTTTGCATAATTTCACGCAGTAAAGTCCAAATAATAGGTTTACGTTCCATAATGATTGCTTTTGCACCAATTGTTGTAAACGCCATACCTTTATTACGTAATCGTTGAATTAAGAATGGTTGAAATAATTCAATTGCCATTTGTTTTGGTAAACCACATTCATGAATTTGAAGTTGTGGACCAACAACAATAACTGATCGTCCAGAATAATCTACACGTTTACCAAGTAAATGTTGACGGAAACGCCCACGTTTACCCTTTAATGCATCTAATAAAGATTTTGTAACTTTACCGGAATCTACTTTACCTGTTTTTAAGAGAGCATCAATTGATTCTTGAACTTGACGTAAGTTATAACACCATGATGCCCAACTCCCACTTAATGCAGTATCAAAAATACTAAATTGAGTATTATTTACTAATCGACGATTTCTTGTTAATACTTTTCGATATAAACTATTTAAATCGGAAATAACTAATTCCCCACGAATCGAAGTAATCGGTCTTAAACCTGGCGGTAACACTGGTAAATAACTTAAAATCATCCAAGCTGGTTGCGTCTCAGATTTATAGAAATCACGGAAATATGTAATACGACGAAGTAATTTTTTCTCTAATTCTTTAAAACGAGTAATTTCTAATTGAACTTTACTTTTTTCTAGACGCGGTAACCAAGTATTTTCAGCACGTTCTTTTAAGAAATTAATTGATTGTTTTACTTCATTAATATCTAATGCTAATTGTTGTTGTAAACCAATTAAATCATAATGAGATAAAATTCGTTGAAATACAACGCCACCCGTTTGAATTGGATAGTAATTATTATGTGTTGGGATTGTTTTTACCCCGAAATTTTGCGTTTTATTATTAAAATAATAGTATGGATTAATACAGTCGGATTTTTGTGGTTGTTCCCACATATAGATTAAAAAATCTTGTAAATCTTCAACTTGGCGCCAAGTAGCATCATATGCTAATCCATATGGATTGATTTCAAAATATTTTTTATATTGGCTATTTTGAATAAATTGGTTTTTGTTACCTTTTTGAAATAATCGAGGTTTATGCTTATTAATTTTATCTGTTGATTCAATTTGAGCATACTTTTGTGATTCAGCTTTAATCGTATTTTCTGAAGCAAAGTATGTTAAAGTTGTTGGTAAATGGGCAAATTCAGTGCCATATAAAACACCGTGTAATTTTTTATTTGGCCAACTTAAACATAAACCAAGTGGTGATGGCTTTTGTACAGAATACAATGTATGAGCCATTGGTTGATTTAAATTAATATAACCCATACGATAACGACGAGTTAACGATTTTGTACGTTCAACTCCACAACGTGGACAAACTCCCCCAACTGTTTTAGTTGTTTTTTTACCACATGCACATGTATAATCAGAAATTGGTCCAAAAATTTTTTGACAAAATAAACCATTTGGTTCAGGTTTTAATGTTTTGTAATTTACAGTTTCCCAACTTGTAACTTCACCAACAACCTCACCAGTTGGTAAATAACGCTCCGCCCAAGATTTGATTTCTTTAGGCGAAGCTAAACCAATTTCTAATTGTTGAAATTTACGACCTTTTGTTTGATACATGGTTTTTATTTTTAATCAATTAGTTTGTTAATTATTTTTTGCTGTCATAGTTTCAATTTGATGGAAATCAACTGATTTTAATAATCCACTATTTTCGTGAATACTAAATAATTTTAAATCGAAACAAAGTGCTTGTAATTCACGAATTAATACACGAAAACTTTCAGGTGTACCAAATTGAATCGCTTGATTAGTATGAATTTGGAAAGCAGCTTCAACACGACCACGCACATCATCAGATTTAATTGTTAGAAATTCTTGTAAAATAATTGATGCACCATATGCTTGTAATGCCCAAACTTCCATTTCTCCTAATCTCTGACCACCATTACGTGAACGGCCACGAACTGGTTGTTGTGTAATAGCTGAATATGGGCCGGTTGAACGAGCATGAAGTTTATCATCTACTTGGTGAACTAACTTTAACATATATGTACAACCAACGGTTACTGGTTGATCAAATGGTGTTCCTGTTCGACCATCAAATAATTTAACTTTTCCCGGATGATGTGGTTCAAATAACCAGGATTGGCCTGTCTTAATTGAAGCTTCAAGTAATTTATAATAAACAAAACTTCTTGATGCTTCAGAACCATATTGTTCATCAAATAAATTAATTAAATAAGATTCATCTAAATAATTTCCAGCTAAACCTAATAAACACTCTAAAATTTGTCCAACATTCATTCGAGATGGTACACCTAATGGATTTAAAACAATATCAACCGGACGACCATCTGGTAAATATGGCATATCGTATGCTGGAATAATATTTGAAACAATACCTTTATTTCCATGTCTACCAGCCATCTTATCACCAACTTGAATGCGACGTTTATGTAATAAAGCAACACGAACGCGTAAAATTGCATCTTTTGGTGCAATTGCAATTACTTCAGCTTCTTTTGGTGGTAAAATATGAATATCATAAACAAAACCTTCTACACCTTTTGGTACACGTAAACTAGTATCACGAACATTTCCTTGCTCATTATTTGTCCCAGTATCACGCTCCATTAAAACGTTATAGAGTTTTTCATATTGTTGTTGAACAGATTGAACTTTTGGACTTGTTGGTGTTACTTTACCAATTAAATAATCACCTTCACTAACCCATGTTCCAATTGGAATAAAACCATTATCTTGTAATCTTTGAATACGTAAAATTTCTTCTTCTGATTCAGTAAATTCAATTGGAATTTTATTTGTAATTTGCTCTAAACCATGTTGAGTATTTTTTACTTCAATTTCATAGTAATCAATATGTAATGATGTAAAAATATCATCTTTAACTAAACGATCACTAATTAAAATTGCATCTTCAAAGTTATAGCCTTCCCATGGTACATAGGCAACTAAAATGTTCTTGCCTAATGCAATCTTACCTTGAGAACTAGCTGCACCATCAGCTAAAATATTCGATTTTTGAATCCACTCACCACTTTTTACAATTGGTCGTTGTAATTTAGCTGTACTTTGATTTGTTCGATTATATTGTTCAAGTGCAATACGTTTTAAATTTTGTGATTGAATATTTGGAGTAACAGATTGTAAATCTGAATCTAGTGGCGAGGAAGCTAAAATTTTTGTTAAACGTAAATTACGTTTTTCTTCGTTTTTAATAAACGAATGTAAATGTTTTCGTTTTAAATGCTGTTTAACTTTAATTGACTTTTTAAACGATTTTGTTGCAAGTTGGATATCAGAATTTGGAGTAAAAATTTCAATTGCTTGGCCACTAACATTAGTAATGTACCCTGACACACTACTATTTAATGAATGTTGTACATCAGAAATTACACGACTTTCTAAACCAGTTTGAACGTATGCGGGTTCAGCACCAATTAATGGCACGGCTTGTCGTTGCATATTTGATCCCATTAATGCGCGGTTTGCATCATCATGCTCTAAGAATGGAATTAAACTGGTTGCAATAGAAATCATTTGCAATGTTCCAACAGATTTATTTGTAATCTCTTTATAATTTGAATAACCAAATTTCCAATTTTTTCGATTTGGTAATTTCATATTTGGTAACATACCAGTATTCGAAGAATTGATATCTGCTGGTGCAACTAAAAAATTCGATTCATTAAATGGAATGTTGTATTTTGGATTTAAAAACTGTTGAATTTGACCTTTATAAACTTTATAAAACGGCGTTTCAATATGACCTAATTTGTTTGGTCTAGCATAAACTGTTAATGAATTAACTAAACCCGCATTTTGTCCTTCTGGCGTTTCAATTGGACATAAACGACCATAGTAAGTTGGGTGAATACCACGAATTTGAATAGTAGTTTGTTTACTACTTACCCCACCCGGGCCTAAAACAGTAATACGTCGTTTATGTGTTACTTCAGCTAGTGGATTAGTCTCATCTAAAAATTGAGATAATGTACCGCTTGTAAAAAAGCTTTTCCACGATTTGCTAACAGATTTTGATAGATTTGATTTTTGTAATTTCCAAATTATTTCAGCATCATTTTGTAATGATAAATTTAATTTGCGACCCATAACAACTTCAAATTCACGTAAACCACGAATTAATTGATCTTGTAATAAATCACCACAACCACGAATACGTTTGTTGTTTAAACTATCAATATCGTCACCTTCAATTTCTCCAGCAACCAATTTTAGTAAAGAATCCGCTGCATATACTAAATCGTCTCCACATAATAATGTGTTATCTGATGGAATAGTACTGTTAAATTTTTGTTTAAACTGTTGGCGACCAATACTTCCTAGATCTCGATTTTTTGGACTCCATAAGATGCTATTAAAAAATTCTTGTGACGTTTCAGAATTAACGACTTGATCACGACCTAATGTTGTATACTCTTGAATATGAGAATAAATATAACGAATTGCTTCAACTTGTGTTTTTGGATGAGAAGTTAATTTAGCACGATCTAAAATTCGACCATGACGTGTTTTTTCTTGGCCTTTATTATCACGAATAAAACTAAATTGAAGCATCTGTGATTGTTCAATACGTGAGTAAAGCTCAGGAATTGAAATACCAAGTGCTTGTAAGAAAATAATTAATGAGACTTTTCTTCGTAATAAACGAGTAGTAATCCATAATCTATTTTTCTTATCAATTGTAATATTTAACCAACTACCTTGTTGGGGAACAATTCGTACAGTTGGAACACGAGTACGTGAATCATTTGGAAGAATATAAATACCCGGATTACGAACCATTTGGTGTAAAACAACTCGTGGAATTCCGTTAATAATAAAATGGCCACTTGGGCTCATTAATGGTAAAAAGCCTAATAATAGCCATTCAATTTTGGGTTCTTTCCATTGGGTATTTGAAATTAATGCAGGAACATAAACTGAACAACCATAAGTTTTTCCTGAAAAAATGGAGTTTTGTTCGTTTTCATCTGGACTTCTAAATTGTAATTGGTCAGGAAAAAAACTAATTGTTAATTTGTGAATTCCATATGTACAAGTAACTGGAGTTACTTCTGTTAATGCTTCATTAATTCCTTGAATTAAGAATTTTTGAAAACTTCCATATTGTAGTGCAACTAAGTCAGGAATAGCTGGTTTTGGAAGATTTCGTTTTGAAATAATTTTATTAGTAGACATAATAGATTCAAATGTATGGACCATAATGAAAAATTTGTTATACTAAACTAATAGAGAAATATATTTTATTTATCTTATTACGATTAGTTAAAATAATATAAATTACCTATTCATACTAATAGGTTCAATATAAAAAAATATATTCTAAGGCGGTATAGCCAAGTGGTAAGGCCGTGGATTGCAAATCCTCTATTCTCCAGTTCGAATCTGGATGCCGCCTAATATTCAAATAATTTAAAAGTATTTTATTAACAAAAATGAGGTTCTAGTATCTCATGGCATATTCAACCCATAATGTTGCTACTTTTCAGTCCTCACATGGTTCTGGTTTAAATTCCATAGAAGTTGAACCTCATATAACATGCTATCATGTTAGATCATGATTGTCGATTAATTTATGTATCCCTTTTTTGTTAAAAAGAGATACATGTGTTAGTTAAAATAAACCTAATGTTAATGAAATATCAATAGGTAAACATGCACCGATACCTAACCAAATAGCTGTAACTGTACCAATTAAGAATACAGTCATTGCAACTGGACGACGGAATGGGTTTTGGAATTTATTGATGCTTTCAATAAACGGAACAGTAATTAAACCTGCTGGAACTGCAGCCATTAAAAGTACACCTAATAATTTGTTAGGTACTGTACGTAATAATTGGAATACAGGGAAGAAATACCATTCTGGTAAAATCTCTAATGGTGTAGCAAATGGGTTTGCTGGTTCACCAATTGCAGCTGGTTCCATTACACCTAGACCGATTACACATGCAAAAGTCCCAAAAATTACAACTGGGAACATGTATAATAAATCGTTAGGCCATGCTGGTTCACCGTAATAGTTGTGACCCATACCTTTAGCTAACTTTGCACGTAATTTTGGATCTGAAAGATCTGGTTTTTTTGTAACTGCCATAATTAAATCCTCTTATGTTTGATTAGTACTTTAAGTAAATAAATTTCAATTTAAAGTGGTCCTGAAATACCTTGCTTACGAATCATTAAGAAGTGCATCAGCATGAATACTGCTGTTGCTAATGGTAATACAAATGTATGTAAACTGTAGAAACGTGTTAATGTTGCTTGGCCAACACCTGCACCACCACGTAATAATTCTACTACGCCAGAACCAATAACAGGGATTGCATCTGGTACACCAGTTACAATTTTAACGGCCCAGTACCCGATTTGATCCCATGGTAATGAATAACCTGTTACACCAAATGAAACTGTACAAACAGCCATAATAACACCAGTAACCCATGTTAATTCACGTGGTTTTTTGAAACCACCAGTTAAATATACACGGAATACATGTAAGATCATCATTAAAACCATCATACTTGCTGACCAACGGTGTACTGATCGGATTAACCAACCGAAGTTAACATCAGTCATAATGTACTGTACTGAAGCAAATGCTTCTGCTACAGTTGGACGGTAGTAGAAAGTCATTGCAAAACCTGTTGCAACTTGTACTAAGAAACAAGTAAAAGTAATACCACCTAAACAGTAGAAAATGTTTACATGTGGTGGTACATATTTACTTGTAATGTCGTCTGCGATCGATTGAATCTCTAGACGCTCTTCAAACCAGTCATAAACTTTTGACATAACAATGAATGAAATTTTTAAATGTTAAATAAATAACATTTATTTACTTTTAAACCGCAACTAGGCTGAATTAATTTTATTTTTGCGACCATTTCGTATCAACAGCAACTTGGTCAACTAAACCATAGTTTTTTGCTTCTTCTGCTGATAAGAATTGATCACGGTCCATATCACGTGAAATACGACTTAATGGTTGACCTGTTCTTTGTGCATAGATCTGCCCTACTTGACGTCGAATTCGCATTACTTCTTCTGATTCTGCTAAAACTTCTGAAGCTTGGCCTTGACTACCACCTTCTGGTTGGTGAATCATAATTCGTGAATATGGGAGTGCAATACGTTTACCTGTGTCACCACCTGCTAAGATAAATGAAGCCATTGACGCAGCAGTACCAACACAAATAGTTGTAACTGGTGATTGAACATAGTTCATTGCATCATATACTGCAATTCCACATGTTACTGAACCACCAGGTGAATTAATATATAAATATAATCCTTTATTTTTATCTTCAGAATTTAGATAAAGCATAATACCAATTAATTGGTTTGCTAATTCGTCATCTAATTCCTGACATAAGAATAAAACGCGTTCTCGATATAAACGATTGTATAAGTCTACCCACTGAGCTGATGGCTCACCAGGTAAACGAAAAGGTACTTTTGGTACTCCAATTGGCATAAGTTTATTCTCTATTCATTTTATTTTTCTTTATTTCTTTAAATAAAGACACTATACATATAGTATATACTATTTTTTAGTATCTCGCAAAAATAAAACTGGTTAAATATTATAAGTATAGAATTCACTATTCTAATTTATGTTATACTAAATTAAATAATAAATTTTTAAAGAAAGAAAGTAAAAATTAATAACATTAACAATTGTTATGGGTCTTCCTTGGTATCGTGTTCACACAGTTGTATTAAATGATCCAGGTCGTTTAATTTCTGTACACTTAATGCATACTGGATTAGTATCTGGTTGGGCTGGTTCAATGGCCTTTTATGAACTAGCTGTTTTTGATCCTTCGGATCCTGTTTTAAACCCAATGTGGCGTCAAGGTATGTTCGTATTACCTTTCATGACACGTTTAGGTATTTCAGAATCATGGGGTGGTTGGTCAATTAGCGGTGAAACAGCTTCTAACCCTGGTTTATGGAGTTATGAAGGTGTTGCTGCAACACACATTATTTTAGCAGGTTTACTTTTTGCTGCATCAGTTTGGCACTGGGTTTACTGGGATTTAGAATTATTCCGTGATCCACGTACTGGTAACCCAGCATTAGATTTACCAAAAATCTTTGGTATTCACTTATTTTTAAGTGGTCTATTATGTTTTGGTTTTGGTGCTTTCCACGTAACAGGTTTATTTGGTCCTGGTATTTGGGTATCAGATCCATATGGTATTACTGGTAGCGTACAAGGTGTTGCTCCAGCATGGGATGCTACTGGATTTGATCCATACAACCCAGGCGGTATTGCAGCTCACCATATTGCTGCAGGTATTCTTGGTGTTATTGCAGGTTTATTCCACTTATGTGTTCGTCCACCACAACGTTTATACAATGGTTTACGAATGGGTAACATTGAAACTGTACTTTCAAGTAGTATTGCCGCAGTTTTCTGGGCAGCTTTTGTTGTAGCAGGTACAATGTGGTATGGTTCAGCAGCTACTCCAATTGAACTATTTGGTCCAACTCGTTACCAGTGGGATTTAGGTTTCTTCCAAGAAGAAATTGAAACACGAGTTCAAACAAGTTTAGCTGAAGGTAAATCAGCATCACAAGCATGGGCTGAAATCCCTGAGAAATTAGCTTTCTATGACTACATTGGTAATAACCCAGCGAAAGGTGGTTTATTCCGTTCAGGTGCTATGAACAGTGGTGATGGTATTGCTGTAGGTTGGCTTGGTCATGCAGTTTTCAAAGACAAAAACGGTAACGAATTATTCGTTCGTCGTATGCCTTCATTCTTTGAAACTTTCCCAGTTATCTTATTAGATAAAGATGGTGTTGTTCGTGCTGACGTTCCGTTCCGTCGTGCTGAATCTAAATACAGTGTTGAGCAAGTAGGTCTTTCTGTAACATTCTACGGTGGTGAATTAGATGGTGTAACATTTAGCGATCCAGCAACAGTTAAGAAATATGCTCGTCGTGCACAACTTGGTGAGATCTTTGAATTTGATCGTGCAACATTACAGTCTGATGGTGTATTCCGTTCAAGCCCTCGTGGTTGGTTTACATTTGCTCACTTATGTTTTGCATTATTATTCTTCTTTGGTCACATTTGGCATGGTGCGCGTACAATCTTCCGTGATGTATTCGCAGGTATTGATGCTGATTTAGAAGAACAAGTAGAATTTGGTGCATTCTTAAAATTAGGTGACACAAGTACTCGTCGTCAATCAATCTAATTTTATTGAATTAATTACTTAGGCTTAAAGCCTAAGTAATTACCAAATATAAACTTCAAATAAGGAACTATTATGGAAGCGTTAGTTTACACATTTTTATTAATTAGTACACTAGGTATTATCTTCTTCTCTATTTTCTTTAGAGAGCCGCCAAGAATTGACACTAAATAATTAGTGTTTTTCATTTTTTGGAATCGGGGTAATTTAAATCCCGATTCCAAGATTAATTAATCTTCATGTTCCTCAAAAGGATCACGTAATTTATCCGATGGTGGTCCAAAGCCAACATAAATTGAATAACCTGTTGCACTTAATAATAGACACCATAGGAAAATAGCAAAGAAAAAAGCAGGACTTTCCATAAGTTTATATTGTATTAATAATAATATTCATTATAGTTATAGTATAACATACTATGATTAATAAAGTTTTTAAATAAAACTAAAAAAGTTTTATAAACTAGAGCTATTAATATATAATACTATATATATTGAGTAGTATATACTGAAAAACTTATACTTACAGAAAGTAAAAAATTTTAAATAAATAACGTTATTATGGCTACTGGCAAATCAGTAAATCAAGAATCAGGTTTAGTAACTCCATTAGGTACATTATTAAAACCATTAAATTCAGAATATGGTAAAGTTGCTCCAGGTTGGGGTACAACAGTTGTTATGGGCGTATTTATGGCCTTATTTGCTGTATTTTTAGTAATTATTTTAGAAATCTACAACAGTTCAGTAATTTTAGATGAAGTTACTATGAGTTGGAAGACTTTAGCTAACTAATAATTATAAATTCGAAGATTACCTTATAATCTAAGGTAATCTTAAAAAAAGTTTGGGGATAGAGAGACTTGAACTCTCACGATCGCAAAGATCAACGGATTTTCAGTGTGAAAACTGGACTCTCTCTTTACCCAACAGTTAATCTGAAGGATAGCTCCCGTCGAGTCTCTGCACCTTTTAAACAAATTGTTTAACTTGGCTCAAGATTGCTTTTACAAGTTTCCTTGAATTTGAGAGCATTCACTTAATAAATTTCTCTATTAAGGCTCAATATCATATTGAATGTAATTGGACCCTTTAAGTCCGTTGCGTCTACCAATTCCGCCATATCCCCTTATTTAGGTAATATCAGTATACCATACTTCTTATTTTTGTGTATACTATTAATTATGATTTGTAATTTTTAAAAAATTACTTTAAACTATAAAGTAGTTAACAAATGTTATCAGGATCGATGTCCGAGTGGTTAATGGAGGCGGATTGTAAATCCGTTGGCTTTGCCTACGCTGGTTCAAATCCAGCTCGGTCCAAAATTTTATAAAAATATAATATATACTCTTGTGGGAACTTTTGTTTCCCACAAGAAAAAGAAATTAATCTTCTTGTGACGCTGTTTTAACGTATAAGATTAATAAAAATGATGTTGGGATAATAATAAATAAAGCTGTTGCGATTAAGCCTAAAATATTTACTTCCATGAAGGTTAACTCCAAATATTCATATTATTAGTAACAATTAGAAATAATCTAACTAGTAACTAACCTGTTAATAACTATTGTACTAGAAATTCATTAAAAACCAAAAGTTTTTAATAACTATCACTTAAATTCGGAGAAGGGGGGATTCGAACCCCCGGTAGTCTCGCAACTACGCCGGTTTTCAAAACCGGTGCAATCAACCACTCTGCCACCTCTCCAGAGATACTAAAAGTAAATAGCGGGTAACGCGAGTCGAACGCGCGACATGCACCTTGGCAAGGTGCCGCTCTACCACTGAGCTATACCCGCAGTATTTTAGTACATATATTGTTGTATCATAAAGAATAAATATATGCAATTTATTTAAACAATAAATAATTTTTTTTAAAAAATTGACAATAAGTATAAGATCCATTATCCTTATGTTAAGGTTTAGCGGGGTAGAGCAGTCTGGTAGCTCGTAAGGCTCATAACCTTAAGGTCGTAGGTTCGAATCCTACCTCCGCTCAGGTTAGTACTAAACCGTTGACAAACAAATATAAATGTAATACAATATTTACTGTATTTACATCAAAGCCCCCATCGTCTAGAGGCCTAGGACATCTCCCTTTCACGGAGGAAACAGGGATTCGAATTCCCTTGGGGGTAAAACTTTTAAATGTATTTTGTCTACTATTGCCAGTAGACAAGATTGAAATAAACTACTACAATGATCAATTAAAGCACAGACTTTAAATTAAAAAAAAATTTGTGTTATATATATATCTATATATTTATAGATAAAATTATTATAATTTAATAAATTAAATTACATTATAGGAGAGCATTATGACTCGTGTTAAACGCGGAAATGTTGCTCGAAAAAGACGTAAAGAAGTTTTAAATCTAGCAAGTGGATTTAGAGGTTCATCATCTCGTCTATTTCGTACTGCTCAACAGCAAACTATGAAAGCATTACGCTATGCTTATAGAGATCGTAAACAAAGAAAGCGTGAGTATACAAGCTTATGGATTTCACGTTTAAATGCAGCAGCTAGACAACATGGAATGAATTACAATTCATTACGCCATCAATTAAAGAAATCAAATATTATTTTGAATCGCAAAGTTTTAAGTCAAGTTGCAATTCGTGATCAAGAAGCATTTAATCAATTAATTGCACAAATTCAAGATTAATTCTTTGAATAGATTATTCAATTGATTTAAATAAAATACTTCGGAGGTAAAATCCAAATATGAATCAACCTAAATTCGGTAAACGTGGATTTAAATCGAAACGTAAAGCTGTACCGGTTGTAATTGCACGAGAAGGCGATAGAAAGCTATGGAATGCAAATCAACCAGCTCCACGTTCGACAATTGATTATAAAAATACAAAACTATTAATTAAATTTATTAGCCCACAAGGTAAAATTTTACCTCGTCGTGCAACTGGCTTAACAGCTAAACAACAACGTGCGATGGCAGTAGCTATTAAACGTGCACGTATGAGTGGTTTATTACCTTTTGTTAACTTAGAAGTTAATAAATAAAAATATTTTCAAAAAAACAATCAAAAATACTACCAAAGTAGTATTTTTTTTGAGACAATACAATAAATACAGTTTTACATTTTGTTGATCACGCCTTGTAGGACTTGAACCCACGACATCAGGTTTTGGAAACCTGCGTTCTACCAACTGAACTAAAGGCGTTTTCGGGATGACAGGATTCGAACCTGCGACCTCCTGTTCCCAAAACAGGAGCGCTACCAAACTGCGCTACATCCCGATACTGTCTAGCAGTTACTTGTTTATAGTACCTAAGGCTTGAAACTTTTGCAAGGGGTTTCTAATTCTCTATGCAAAATCAACGTGTAAATAGTTTGGAGAACTAAAATATGAAAGATTTTACAACATATTTATCTACAGCACCTGTTCTTGCACTTGCAAGTTTAACAGTTGTAGCAGGATTATTAATTGAAATTAACCGTTATTTCCCAGATGCTTTAATCCTTGCATTCTAAATTATTCGTTTAACTTAAATCTTAATACGAACTCTAGTATTAAGATTTAAGATATAAATCTGTATTTATAAAAATTGAGAATATTTTACTAGTACTATTAATATTTAATAAATAAATTATTTATTTGAAAATATGCCAACTATTCAACAACTAGTTCGTTCGGCACGAACAAAAGTATTAAAACCAACAAAATCAGCCGCATTAAAAAACTGTCCACAACGTCGTGGTGTTTGTACACGTGTGTATACAACAACTCCTAAAAAGCCAAACTCAGCTTTAAGAAAAGTTGCTCGTGTACGTTTATCTTCAGGATTTGAAGTAACAGCTTATATTCCAGGTATTGGTCATAACTTACAAGAACATTCAGTTGTTTTAGTAAGAGGTGGCAGGGTAAAAGATTTACCAGGTGTACGATACCATATCGTTCGTGGAACTTTAGATACAGCTGGTGTAAAAGAACGTTCACAAGGCCGCTCTAAGTACGGTGTTAAAAAATAACAAAATAAATAAATAAAAATTTATGACTCGTAGACGTACACAGAAAAAACGTAGTGTAATGCCAGACCCGGTTTATGATAGCCGTCTAGTAGAATTAATTGTTCGTCAAATTATGCGAAAAGGTAAAAAATCTTTAGCATATAAAATTATGTATGAAACTATGACGCAAATTGCTGAAACTACACAACAAGATCCGTTAGTTGTAATTGAACAAGCAATTCGTAATGCAACACCATTAGTTGAAGTAAAAGCTCGTCGTATTGGTGGTTCTACATATCAAGTACCATTAGAAGTATTACCTGAACGTGGTACAGCGTTAGCAATTCGTTGGATTTTAGCAGCTTGTCGTGTAAAATCAGGTCGTCCAATGACAACTAAATTAACGTCAGAATTACTTGAAGCATCAAAAAATGCTGGTAGTGCAATTCGTAAACGTGATGAAGTACATAAGATGGCTGAAGCAAACAAAGCATTTGCAAAATATCGTTTTTAATTAAACGAAAATTAAATCAAGATCAAATTATTTAATTTTTTTGAAAAAAATATACAAAAGGAAATTATCATGGCACGTGCAAAGTTCGAACGTACTAAACCGCATGTAAATATCGGTACAATTGGTCATGTTGACCACGGTAAAACAACATTAACTGCTGCAATCACAATGGCTTTAGCTGCTGCTGGCGGTACTAAAGGTCAAAAATACGATGATATCGATTCAGCACCAGAAGAAAAAGCACGTGGTATTACAATTAATACTGCTCACGTTGAATACGAAACAGCAGATCGTCACTATGCGCACGTAGACTGTCCAGGTCACGCAGATTATGTTAAAAACATGATTACAGGTGCAGCACAAATGGATGGTGCTATTTTAGTTGTTTCAGGTGCAGATGGTCCAATGCCACAAACAAAAGAGCACTTATTATTAGCTAAACAAGTAGGTGTACCACATATCGTTGTTTTCTTAAACAAAGAAGACCAAGTAGATGATCCAGAATTACTAGAATTAGTAGAATTAGAAATTCGTGAAACATTAGACAAATACGAATTCCCTGGTGATGATATTCCAATCGTTGCTGGTTCAGCATTATTAGCTTTAGAAGCTTTAACAGAATCAGAGAGCATGAACCGTGGTGACAACGAGTGGGTTGATAAAATCTACAAATTAATGGATGAAGTAGATGCATACATTCCAACACCAGAACGTATGACTGATAAACCATTCTTAATGGCAGTTGAAGATGTATTCTCAATTACTGGTCGTGGTACTGTAGCAACAGGTCGTGTAGAACGTGGTTTAGTTAAAATCGGTGATACTGTTGAAATCGTAGGTTTACGTGATACAAGCACAACTACAGTAACAGGTTTAGAAATGTTCCAAAAAACATTAGATGAAAGTGTTGCTGGTGATAACGTTGGTGTATTATTACGTGGTGTACAAAAAGAAGATATCGAACGTGGTATGGTACTTTGTAAACCTGGTTCAATCACTCCACATACAGAGTTTGAAGCACAAGTTTACGTTTTAACTAAAGAAGAAGGTGGTCGTCATACTCCATTCTTCCCTGGTTACCGTCCACAATTCTATGTACGAACTACTGATGTAACAGGTAAAATTGAATCATTCCGTGCGGATGATGATAGTGAAACACAAATGGTAATGCCTGGTGATCGTATTAAAATGAACGTATCACTAATTCAACCAGTTGCAATCGAAACAGGTATGCGTTTCGCAATTCGCGAAGGTGGCCGTACAGTAGGTGCAGGTGTAGTAAGTAAAATTACTAAATAGTTTCTCTTTTCTATAATTTTATCGATATTTTTATCGATAAAATTATAGAAATTTTTAATTAAATATTTTAATTTGAATAACAAAATAAAGTTATATTATGACTAAACTTCACGAAGTTGTTGAAAATATTAAATTTGGAACAATTAGACCAAATCTTCCAGAAATTAAAATCGGAGATTTAGTACGAGTTGGTGTTTCAATTCAAGAAGGTAACAAAGAACGTATTCAGCCGTTTGAAGGTACTGTAATTGCTCGCCACTTAGCTGGATCAAATAGTACGATTACTATTCGTAAAGTATTACAAGGTATTGGCGTTGAACGTGTATTTCCATTACATGCTCCATGTGTAACAAGCCTTGAGGTATTACGTCGTGCAGAAGTATCTCGCGCGAAATTATATTATTTACGTGAAAGAACAGGTAAAGCAACACGTCTAAAACAAAAATTTGAAACGTTACCTGAACCATGGAAAGCAGAAAATTAAATTCATTAAATTAACCTTATGAAACAATCATTATATTATACAGTACCAGGTGCTAGGCGTTTAAGTAATTATATTTGGGGTGCGATTTTAACAATCGGTGGGATTGGATTTTTATTAACAGGATTATCTTGTTATTTTAATTTTGCACTTTTACCTTTTATTAAAATTGATGCAATTCAATTTTTCCCACAAGGTTTAGTAATGTGTTTTTATGGTGTTCTAGCAATTTCACTAAGTATTTATATTTGGTTAATCATTTTATGGGACTTAGGTCAAGGTTTTAATGAGTTTAATACAGAGACGGGCGAAATTCGTATTTTTAGATGGGGTTTTCCCGGTAAAAATAGACGTATTGATTTAAAGTATTTAATTAGTGATGTCCAAAGTGTTCGTGTTGAAATTAATGAAGGATTAAATCCAAGACGTGTAATTTATTTAAAATTACGCGGAAATCGTGAAATTCCATTAACACGTGCAGGTCAACCAATTAGTATTCAAGAACTTGAAAATCAAGCTGCTGAATTAGCTCGTACATTACAAGTCTCTTTAGAAGGGATTTAAATTTTTTCTTTAAATAATTTATGGCAAAACGAGCAGTCGAACAAACTGGGTTAATTCCAAGATCCATTATTCGAACTTTTGAACGATTTAAGAAACAACTTTTTCCTGGTGTAGAAATGTTGGTTATTCAAGAATTTCGAATTTCTCGTTATCAAGTTATTGTGTCAATTCAGGCGCTTTTAATGCTTATTTTTATTCCAATTTTAATAAATATAATCTCAAAACATTTTATTGTGACACCATTTGTTGAATATATTTGGAATAAAAATAATGTTGAAATTTTCTTAAATATCCAACAGCAAGAACTTGCTCTAAATGAATTAAAGCAATTTGAAGAAAAACTTTATTTTGAAAGTTTATTAACTGACTTTAGTTCAACTAGTTTAAGTACACTTCAATTTCAAAATGAAATTAGTCGTAAAACGGTTGAAATTGCAAATTTATATAATGATGAAAGTATTGAAGCAATTAGTAATTTATTTTCAGATTTTTTAAGTGTTGCAAGTTTAGCATTAGTTTTCATTTTTAGTAAAACACAATTAATTATTTTAAAGTCTTTCTTAGCAGAATCTTTATATAGTTTAAGTGATACAACTAAATCGTTTTTATTAATTTTAAGTACTGATTTATTAGTTGGTTTCCATTCACCGCGCGGATGGGAAGTATTTTTGAAATGGGTTTTCTTTCATTTTGGTCTTCCAGAAAATACAGAATTCATGTCATTATTTGTTGCAACCTTTCCAGTATTTTTAGATACTATATTTAAATATTGGATTTTTAGATCGCTAAATAAAATTTCACCATCTACAGTTGCTACATATCACAATATGATTGAATAAGTTTGAACAAGATTAAATTCTTGTTCAAATATATAGGCTGTTTAAACTTTTAATTCTAATTACGAACTGTTATAGATTTAATAGCTATGGTTTACTTTATTATGATGATTTCATCTAAATTTATTAGATTTACTAAATCAGAATAAATTAATTAAATAATCAACTATATTTAGATTTTATGATGCTAGACTTGGTGAAATATCCGGTAATTCGCACAGAAAAGTCTACACGATTAATTGAAAATAATCAATTTACATTTGATGTAGATATGCGTCTTACAAAACCACAAATTAAGAAATTAATTGAAGAATTCTTTAATGTTAAAGTGCTGGCAGTTAATACACATCGCCCTCCACGTAAATTTAAACGTATGGGAGCGAAATCAAATTATAAACGTGTAATTGTAACTGTTGATTCAAACGACAGCTTATTAAAATAATTTTATTAAATAATAAAAATATCATATGGCAATTAGATTTTTAAAAGCTGCAACGCCAGGAACACGACATGGTTCGGTAAGTGATTTTTCTCAACTGTCGAAGAAAAGACCAGAGAAAAAATTAACATCGGGGTGGTCTCGTTCAAGAGGGCGAAATAATAGAGGTATTATTACAACTCGACACCGTGGTGGTGGCCATAAAAGGCTATATCGACAAATCGATTTTGCACGAACTAAAGTAGGTTTAGCTGCAAAAGTTGTTAGTATCGAATATGATCCAAACCGTAATGCACGTATTGCATTAGTTAATTATCAAGATGGTGAAAAACGTTATATTTTACATCCGATTGGTTTAAACATTGGTGATACTGTTATTACATCTCCAGATGCAAATATTACAGCAGGGAACTGCTTACCACTGAAAAATATTCCATTAGGTACAGAAGTACATAATATTGAATTACAACCTGGTGGTGGTGGACAATTAGTACGTTCTGCAGGCACAGTTGCACAAATTGTTGCAAAAGAAAACAATTGGGTAACGTTACGTTTACCTTCAGGCGAAGTTCGATTAATTTCACAAAATTGTTGGGCAACAATTGGTCGCGTTGGTAATGCTGAGTTTTCAAACTTAACATTAGGTAAAGCAGGTCGTCGCCGTTGGTTAGGTTTTAGACCACATGTACGTGGTTCAGCTATGAACCCAGTCGATCACCCACATGGTGGTGGTGAAGGTCGCGCTCCAATTGGTCGTTCACGTCCAGTAAGTCCTTGGGGTAAACCTGCATTAGGTTCAAAAACTCGTAAAGCTAAAAAATGGAGTACAAAATATATTGTACAAAAACGTAAATAAAACGTTATAGAAAAAAATAAATATTCACTAATATGGGAAGATCGTTAAAAAAGGCACCATTTGTAGCTGATCATTTACTTAAAAAAATTGAACGTGCAAATGTTCAAGGAGATAAAAAAGTAATTACAACTTGGTCACGTTCATCAACAATTGTTCCAGTTATGATTGGACATACAATTGCTGTACATAATGGACGTACACACATTCCGGTATTTATTACAGACCAAATGGTTGGACATAAATTAGGTGAATTTTCACCAACTCGTACATACAAAGGTCATATTAAAAAGGATAAAAAAGCAAAACGTTAAGAAATTATGGGACAAAAAGTACATCCTTTAGGTTTTCGCCTTGGAATTACACAAAAGCATCAAAGTTATTGGTGTACAAATCGTGATTTGTCAGCAGTTTGGATTCAAGATGCAAATTTTTTACGTAAGTTTATTACAAAAAATTATTCGAAAGCTGGAATTACTAACATTGAAATTCGTCGACGTCGTTTTGGTTCATCATCTTTAACTATTGAGATTTTTGCGGCTCGTCCAAGTTTATTTGGTAACCGTGAAACACAAAACTTAGATGAATTACGTGATTCATTAACAGCAGAATTAGAACGTTTTTATCGTAAAAGAAATTTACCAGATCCAGGTAAATTACAAATTAGCTTATATGTAAAACCGTTATCAAATCCAGATACTCATGCTCAGGTTTTAGCAGATCGTTTAGTTGAGGATCTTGAACAACGTAAACCATACCGCCGTTCGATGAAACAAATTGTTCAACGTGCTCGTAAAGCAGGCGCAAAAGGTATTAAAGTTCAGATTTCAGGTCGATTAAATGGTGCTGATATTGCACGTGCTGAAAATGTTCGTGAAGGTGCAGTACCATTACAAACATTACGTGCAAATATTGATTATTGTTCAAAATCAGCAAAGACTATCTATGGATTATTAGGTATTAAAATTTGGGTCTTTAATGGTGAGCAATTAGCACGATTAGATAATCGTTCAACAGAAGCATAATTGCACGAATAATAGTTTAATTAGGAACATAAAAAAATATGTTAAGCCCAAAAAGAACAAAATTTAGAAGACACCATCGTGGACGTATGCGAGGTAAAGCAACTCGTGGTAATACGTTAGCTTTTGGTGATTATGGATTACAAACAACTCAACGTTCATGGATTACTTCACGTCAAATTGAAGCTGCACGTCGTGCAATGACAAGACACGTGAAACGTGGCGGTAAAATCTGGATTCGTTTATTTCCAGATAAGCCTGTTACAATGCGAGCAGCAGAAACTCGAATGGGTTCAGGTAAAGGGACACCAGAATATTGGGTTGCTGTTGTAAAACCTGGTAAAGTTTTATACGAAATTAAAGGTGTACCAGAAACAGTTGCTCGTGTTGCTTTAACATTAGGTGGTGCAAAATTACCAGTTAAAACACGAATTCTTGTTCGTTCAAATTAATCAAGTTATTTAATTAGATAAAAACAGTATGATCCAACCACAATCTTACCTCACTGTTGCTGATAATTCAGGAGCACGAGAAATCATGTGTATTAGAGTACTAGGTAGTGGGAAAGCAAGAGCAGCGACAGTTGGTGATGTTATTGTTGCTGTTGTAAAAGACGCGAACCCTAATATGCCTATTAAAAAATCAGATATTGTTCGTGCTGTAATTGTTCGTACACGAAAAAATGTTCGTCGACCAAATGGAACAAGTATTCGTTTTGATGAAAACGCAGCCGTAATTATCAACAAAGAAAACAGTCCACGTGGAACACGCGTTTTCGGACCAGTTGCACGTGAATTACGTGAAGGAAACTTCACAAAAATTATTTCATTAGCACCAGAAGTTATTTAAAAATTTAATATGGTACAAAGATTAGATAAGTTCTATCAAACAACCGTAGTACCACAATTAAAAGAACAATTTAAGTATACAAATACTAATCAAGTACCAGTATTAGAAAAAATTGTTATTAATCGTGGTTTAGGTGATGCATCACAAAATTCTAAATTATTAGAATCTTGTTCAAATGAATTAAGTATTATTACTGGACAACAAGGTATTACAACTCGTTCTAAAAAAGCTATTGCTGGTTTTAAAGTACGTGAAAAAATGCCCGTTGGTTTAGTTGTAACACTTCGTAAAGATCGAATGTATGCTTTCTTAGATCGCTTAGTTAATTTAGCCTTACCACGTATTCGTGATTTCCAAGGTATGAATCCAAAAAGCTTTGATGGTCATGGAAACTACAGTTTAGGTTTAGATGAACAACTTATGTTCCCTGAAATTGATTACGATAAGATTGATCAAATTCGAGGAATGGATATTTCAATTATTACAACAGCTAGAACTGATGAAGAAGCTATTGCTTTATTATCAGCTTTTGGTATGCCATTTAGAAAAAAATAAATTTGTTTTTTTTAATTTGAATAAATAAACCAAACAAAGAGAAGTATGGTAAATGACACAATTAGTGATATGCTAACGCGTATTCGTAATGCTAACTTAGCATCGAAAAACTGTGTAGCAATCCCAAAAACGAAAAATCATATTAACATTGCAAAGATTTTAGAGCAAGAAGGTTTTATTGAAGGTTTTTCAATGCCTGGATCTAATGATCTTGATTTTAATGTAAATTTAAAATATGTTCCTGTAATTGGTAAAGGAAACGCAAAAAAACCATGTATTACCAATTTAAAACGAATTAGTACACCTGGTCTTAGAATTTATACAAATTCAAGAGACATTCCACAAAGTTTTGGCGGAATGGGTATTGTTATTATTTCAACGTCAAAAGGTTTAATGACAGATCGTGACGCTCGTAAAGCTAAATTAGGTGGTGAAATTCTTTGTTCAGTTTGGTAATACAAATTTTATTTCTGAATAAATTTAAATAAGGAGGCCTTTGAGTCAAAAAAACATTGATTTAATTGAAATCGAAGGAACAGTTACGCAATGTTTATCAAATGGTATGTTTCGAGTAAAACTTGAAAATGGATTTTTAGTTTTAGCACATGTATCTGGTAAAATTCGTCGAAATTATATTCGTATTTTATTAGGTGATCGTGTTGTTGTTGAACTAAGCCCATATGATTTAACACGAGGCAGAATTACATTTAGATTGCGTGCTGGCAAAGAACAAAACACTAACGAAGAAAGTTAAGATTACTATGAAAGTACGTCCATCAGTTAGAAAAATGTGCGATAAATGTCGTTTAATTAAACGTAATGGCACAATTCGAATTATTTGTAAAAATCCAAAGCATAAACAACGCCAAGGATAAATTTGTATTTATAACAAATCAAAATAAGTTGATATATGGCAAAAAAAGTTGAAAGAAATGCGAAAAAGAAATTTCGTGAAAAAGTAGGTCGCGGTGTAGCACATATTCAATCTACTTTTAATAACACAATTGTTACAATTACAACTGTTAATGGTAGTGTATTAGCTTGGTCATCAGCTGGTGCTTGTGGTTTTAAAGGTGCTCGTAAGAAAACGCCTTTTGCTGCAAAACAAGCTGCTGAAACAGTTGCACAAACATGTGTTAGTCAAGGTATGAAAGAAATTGCTGTCCAAGTAAAAGGTGCTGGCGCAGGTCGTGAAGCAGCATTACGTGGTTTATTAGACGCAGGTCTACAAATTACACGTATTCGTGATATCACACCGATTCCACATAATGGTTGTCGTCCGCCTAAAAAACGACGCATTTAGGTTTTATGGTTGTTAACAATAATAAATTTGTTTCATCAATTGAATCACGTGTTCAATCAAATAATGAATTATATGGTAGATTTCATTTAGGTTGTTTTGGTATTGGCCAAGCATTAACAATTGCTAATGCATTACGTCGTACATTATTATCAGATATTCCAGCTTTTATTATTACAAAAGTTGAAATTGATGATGTCCGCCATGAATTTGATTCAATTGAAGCAATTCAAGAAAACGTTCTTGATGTTTTACTAAATTTAAAAAAATTAACTTTAACCTCTACAGATTCCAATTTAATTGATAGTTGTTTAAATGGGTCAAAATATAATGCTTATATAAATTTTTCAGGTCCAGGTATTATTACGGCAAATGATATTCATTTTCCAAATCCTATTGTTCCTATTTATAAAGATACATATATTGCAACTTGTAGTAATACAGGTACATTTAATGCAAAATTAACGATTGAATACGTCGATCCTTATGCTGTTTCTAAAAACGAAAAGCAAAATAATAAAGAATTAAGTTTAAACACTGTTCCAAAACCTGTTAAACAAGTGAATTATACAATTCAAAAATTATCAAACTTTCCAGATCAAGAATATATTTCATTAGAAATTTGGACAGATGGTAGTATTGAACCAGATATGGCTTTAAAATATGTGTTGGAAAAATTAACAAAACTATTCTTTAATTTTGCAAATTTAGCAAATGACATGGATTTAGCGTAGATTACTGAATTTGATAAGAGAATAAATTAACGACAATATTCAAACAAAAAACAATGAATCAATCAAATGAGGCAACAATTAATGTAATTAAAGCCGGCGGAAGAAAAAATGCTCAAGCACGAGTACAATTAATTCCAGGTTCAGGCAATTCAATTACAATTAATGGTAAATCAGCTGATGAGTATTTTCAGCAAAATGCTGTTTATTTACAGTGTATTTATACTGTTTATGAAATGGTTAAAACTGAAAAGAAATATGATGCTGTTATTACTGTCGATGGTGGTGGGTTAAGTGCGCAAGCTCAAGCAATTCGCTTAGCTTTATGTAAGGCTTTTAGCACATTATTCCCAAATCTTCGTCCATATTTTAAAGAACGTAAATTTTTAACACGTGATGCACGTATGAAAGAACGTCGTAAATATGGTTTAAAGAAAGCTCGTAAAGCACCACAATTTTCAAAACGATAATTTATTTTATTACATATTTAAATTAAACTTCTTAACTTTATAAAAATTAAAAAGGATTAAATTATGTCAACTACAACAAATGAAATTTTAGAAAAATTAAAGTCAATTACTTTATTAGAAGCTGCAGAATTAGTTTCACAAATTGAAGAAACTTTTGGTGTTGATGCATCAGCACCAGCTGGTGGTGGTATGGTTATGGCTATGCCAGGTGCTGGTGGTGGTGAAGCTGCCGCAGCTGCTGAAGAAAAAACAACTTTTGATGTTGTTTTAGATGATGTACCTGCTGACAAACGTGTTCCAGTATTAAAAATCATTCGTAACTTAACTTCATTAGATTTAAAAGAAGCAAAAGAAGCGATCACTACTTTACCAAACACTATTATTAAAGGTGTATCGAAAGAAGATGCTGAAGCTGCTAAAGCAGAATTAGAAGCAACTGGTTCAAAAGTTACTATTGCATAGTTTAAAGAATTTATGTACTTTGATTTGATAAAAATCAAAGTACAAAATAAATGAGCCCAGCAGGATTTGAACCTGCATTAGAAACTTAGAAGGTTCCTGTCCTATCCCTTAGACGATGGGCCCGGTTAAACTTAATGGGAAAACCCATTAAGTTTAATATTTAATTTAGTCTTCGTAACCGAATACACGTTTGAAAATATCACGAACTTTATCACCAGAATCAATTGATTCTAATGGATCTTTACGTAAACGATGACGTAAACATAATGGAATAATACGATAGATATCATCCGGTGTTACAGTTGTATGACCTTCAAATGCTGCTAAAGCTTTTGCTGCGCGGTTTGTTACTAAATCACCACGTAAACCATCAACGTCTAATTCTGAACAAATTTCAGAAATTTTAACTCGGTAATCATAGTCTAACTCAATTTGAGATAATAAGTTTCGCGCTTCAACAATTTTATTTGATAATTGTGTTTGAGAATCTTGATATGAATTTCTAAATTCAATAGGAGCAGAATCAAAAATAGCACGTTGTTCTACAATTTGTACACGTAAATCAGGCTCTTTTACTGTACCAATTTGAGCATGCATACCAAAACGATCTAATAATTGTGGACGTAATTCACCTTCTTCTGGGTTACCAGAACCTACTAAAATAAAACGTGCGGGGTGGCTAATTGAAATACCTTCACGTTCTACTGTGTTCCAACCTGACGCAGCTGAATCTAGAAGAACATCAACTAAATGATCATCTAGTAAGTTTACTTCATCAACATATAAAATACCACGATTTGCTTTTGCTAATAAACCGGGTTCAAAGGCTTTAACACCATCAGTTAAAGCTTTCTCAATATCGATTGTTCCACAAACACGATCTTCAGTTGCACCTAATGGTAAATCTACCATTGTAATTTTTTTAGTTGCAGTTGGAACTTGCTCATTTTTATTGATACGATCACGAACTTCTTGACTCATTAATTCTGGATCGTTTGGATCTGAATTAAATGGATCATCTGCAACAATTTCAATTTCTGGTAATAAATCAACTAGTGCACGTACTGTTGTTGATTTACCTGTACCACGATCACCCATAATCATTACACCACCGATTTTCGGGTCAATTACATTTAAAATTAAAGCTAATTTCATTTCTTCTTGACCAACAATCGCAGTAAATGGAAATACTGGACGTGCTTCTTGTAATACGTTTGAAACTTGTGTATTCATAATTAATGAATTGAATTAATTGATAATTTTCTTTATTAATACAATTATAGCTGATTAATTATAATTAATCAATGTTGTAGTCATTTTAGAAAATGCAGTAGTATAGTATACTATATATATTAGAAATAATAATATTTGAGAAGAAAATTTTTTATTTATCGATCTACCTAGAATCGATATCAAATTAGATAATTTGTATGAACTTTTTAGCTAAAGAAAAAGTATCAAAAGTATTTAACTTTTTAGTTGTAACTTTTGTAAGTATTTCAATTGCAACTTCAGCAAATGCATATCCAATTTTTGCACAACAAAACTATGCAAAACCTCGTGAAGCAACAGGTCGTATCGTTTGTGCAAACTGTCATTTAGCACAAAAACCAGTTGAAATTGAAGTACCACAAGCTGTATTACCAGATACAGTTTTTGAAGCTGTTGTAAAAATTCCATATGACCAACAAATTAAACAAGTTGGTTCAAACGGTAAAAAAGCAGGTTTAAACGTTGGTGCTGTTTTAATTTTACCAGAAGGTTTCCAAATTGCTCCTCCTGAACGTATGTCAGAAGAAATGAAAGCAAAAGTTGGAAAATTATATTTCTCACCATATACTCCAGAACAAAAGAATATTTTAGTTGTTGGTCCAGTGCCAGGTAAGAAATATAGTGAAATGACATTCCCGATTTTATCACCGGATCCAAGTAAGGATAAATCAGTTTCATACTTAAAATACCCTATTTACTTAGGTGGTAACCGTGGTCGTGGTCAGTTATATCCTGATGGTTCGAAAAGTAACAATACAGTTTATACTTCTCCAGCTGCTGGTACAATTTCTACAATTTCACCAGTTGAAGGAAAAGGTGGTTATACAGTAACAATCCAGTCAGCTAGTGGTGATAATGTTTCAACATCAATCCCACCAGGTCCAGAACTTTTAGTAAAAGAAGGTGATACAGTGAAAGCTGATCAAGTTTTAACAAACAACCCTAACGTTGGTGGTTTTGGTCAAGCAGAAACAGAAGTTGTATTACAAAACCCTGCACGTATTCAAGGTTTATTAGCTTTCTTTGTAACTATCTTATTAGCACAAGTATTCCTTGTTATTAAGAAGAAACAGTTTGAAAAAGTTCAATTAGCTGAAATGAACTTCTAATTACTTTTTAACAAAAATTACTATTCATTATGATTACAGTAGCGAGTTATCTAGGCTTTTTAGTTGCCGCATTAGTTACAACTCTTGGTCTTTACATTGGCCTATTAAAAATTAAATTAATTTAGTTAATACTATGGTAGAACCTCTATTATCAGGTATCGTACTAGGATTAGTTCCAGTAACAATTACAGGTTTATTTGTTACTGCATATTTGCAGTACCGTCGTGGTGATCAACTTAACATCTAAGTCGATTTTTCCAATTATTTTAAGCATTAAGGAAATAAAATTCCTTAATGCTATATTTTTTTTTACTAAAAAACTGGTAAGTTGATTTTTAGACCAATTATTATGCATAATAAATATGCATAAATAAACAAATTATTTTTTATTGGATTTATAAAAAAATAAATATATACAAATTTGTATATATTTTTATTACTCAAAAAGGGGAGAGTTTCGCTTTATGACTATTGCGATTGGAAAAACTCAAGAAAAACGTGGTTTATTCGACGTTGTTGATGACTGGTTACGTCGTGACCGCTTCGTATTTGTAGGTTGGTCTGGCATGTTATTATTACCTTGTGCTTACTTAGCATTAGGTGGC